>Ga0157359_1000573_pt1 | contig 13719 bp, 8 predicted proteins | sample AttcapACBM3_FD_111482 | JGI IMG/M metagenome (GOLD analysis project Ga0157359, IMG submission 111482) | Fungus gardens microbial communities from leaf cutter ant in Botucatu, State of São Paulo, Brazil - Atta capiguara ACBM3 | ecosystem: Host-associated > Fungi > Mycelium > Unclassified ...
CTTTGAGCTGAATTGAACAAAGAGTAAAGTACTTGCCAGAGATCTTCAAGTTCTAGACAAGGTCAGCTATTGTATTGAATAGCTTCAATGGCTGGTAGTTTATATTTCTTGATCCAATTCATGAATTTCCAGGGACTGCTATCTTTTGCTGCAATTTCTTGAATTTTACTATCAAAAAATATGAGTTTAGTCTTCTAGGTGATATTTCTAAAATTCCTCCAATTCTTGATATTTCTTGATACTTTGTATTTATCAAGTTCCTTTTGATATTTGTTATTCCACTAGGATTTAGAATGTTTTGTGATACTGATGTTTTTAGAGTATTTGATTCAAACTCATTTTGTGTTATCATCAAATTGTTAAACTGTTTGTTGAAGGATCTCTTTGCTTGAAATTTGTTTCATATTAAACTTCTTGACAGTTTTTATTAGTTCATTAATAAAGTTCTTTTCTTCTTCATTATTCTTAACAAATATGCACTTTTTGGTTGGTATATACTACTTGAATATCAAAGATCTATTTCAGAGTTTGAATCATCTTGATTATCTGAATATCTAATAGAGACATGATTAGTAGGTTTGGACATGCACAAGTTTATAGAGTCTGCAATGTCATTAAGTAAATCACTATGAGTAGAATAATGTAGATAAGAAGGATCCCAACTATAATCTCTAATGTTAAAGTCCCCTAACATGACTAAAATATTATTGATATTAGCTTCAGTATCCTTAAGACACTTCAAAGCTATTTGAGAAGAGTCTGAGTAGACATTAATTAAAAATTAATGGAGCTATTATTAAAAAAGTAAACACATGAAATATTTCTATAGTTAAAAATGTCTTTTCATAAAAAAAAAACAAAGCTAAGAAAGTCTGATGTTAATATATGACATAACTCTAGAAAGTTTGCAATCATTTGATATATTCCTTGAGAAAGTACTCCAATTAGAGTGATTTGGAACTCCTACCAACTGTTCTCCTTTCTTGTACAATAAGCTAGGAATGAAATAAATAATTGATCAAGGTGGTTCTTGAATGAAGATAATATCAAAGTCTTTACATGTTTTTAGAATAGCATTAGTAAGCAAGTTGTTCTTGCAAATATTTTGTGAAAAAGTTTTGATATTTGTATAAATCATGCTTGACTACCACTTATATTTGAGTGAATTAATTATCTTCTAGTGTCCCAAAGTTCTTGATATTTTCTTGAGTGCTACTCCCTATTAGAACAGTGTTTCCAGAAAAAATACACATTTGAGTCAGCCTAATATTTGCCCTTACAGTTCAAACATTTGAAGATATGAGAGTATGGTTCATTCTGTTTTATCTTGAGTCTTGGAGGATTTGTTTTGAAATTAGCCTTGCAACACCAGGTAAATTGATGGTGATGCTTGGTTTTGTGAGAACTGTTGCACTTGACATACTTGGATCCTTGTACATAGCATGAAAATGTTGAGTGTCTCTACTTCTAGCAGTTTTTGCACTGTAGAATATCTAAGTTCATATTTGCCCTCCAAATAGTTGTAATGTAATTTCCTATATTAAAGCATCTGTTAATAAGACCTTGAGTCTTAATACCACTCTGGACATCCTAGGTATTTAGCTATATGATGGCCATATTGGATTTAGAAGATACTTTGATGATTCTTGGTTTTGAAGCAACTATGTGTTATTGTGTTAGTGTTCTCAAGAAGATAAGGTAAACTTATAATCTTCAAGTATGATTTTGATTATGGTAGCTGAGAAGTTTTAATACTGTCCAAATTGATTTGGTTGATATTCTTTACATACTTCTCAATTGTTTGTAAATTAAGTGATGAGATAACCTTGTTAGTAACAATTGTAATGTCAGCTGTGTCATTGCATACAAAGTTAGCCATAACTTCCAATTTGATGTTTTTAAAGCTCTGTTGAGGTTAGTAATTTGAGAGCTTGAAGATTTTATAAACTTAAACTTGTTATTGTTGTTCATTGGAATTATGACCTGTTTTCTTGAAGAATCTTTTTTTATCATGCTCAATTTGGGCTTTGTGTTATAGTACGAGAGTGTGGACAGACTTTGGTAGGGTTAGAGTTAGGACAGATATAGGACAGTAGTAATTATTAGTCTACAACAGAGGAAGAGCATGTAATCTGAAAGTCATGTGACAGAGTCTAGAACAGTCTAAAAGGATTGAGAGGAGTCTAGATCAGAGTTAGGGTTAGGAGTGATGTCAAGAGACATGGGTTCCTTATGGTATACATATAGTATGTACATGTACAGTGGAGATTAAGAGTATGACATCAGGGCACATATAAGAAGCATAGTGGCCTTAAGAAAAACACATGTGGATGAGTAATAGGACATGAGAATGACATATGGACATAAGGGCAGGTAATTATTGTTGTAGTATGGACTAGGAGCCTGTAATATATAGAGGATCAATACAGTGAGGGCTCCTTGTTGAGTTCTCTTGTAATCCCCACTACTAGATAGCCTTCTGAGAGCTTTGCTGAAGTCAGCATATCACGAGTGCCATTCTGGCGAGTGGTTGCTACAACACTTTGGTTTTTCAGTATCACTGACAATCTTATGAATACTGTCAATTTTATTTGTCTGTAATTTAGAAAAGGTCTCTTTCACTTTCAAGACTTTGCTTATTGAAGGCAATGAAGCTTGAGTATAAAATTTGCCAACATCCTTTTTTTGAGCCAGTTTGTTGTTTTTCTTGAAGAATTTGGAAATTTCATTAACTTTCTTAGGGGTTTTTGCAGAAATTGAAGGCAGTAATTTTATAAAGCTTGCTGGTTTGTTAATTGGCTTCTTACTTTTAGAAGACTTTTTGGTTTCCTAAATTTTAGATGTAAATTTGGACACAACTTACTGTCTGAATGTTCTGTTATCTTTGTTAGTGACAAGAGTGTTCCAATCTGATTCATAAATGGCAGAAATGAAGTTCTATGCTATTTTACCTATACTCTTAAGATCTGGAATATTATCAGCTTTGGTATAATTAATATCTTTGTTTTTGATATAATATGTAATATGACAAAGAGACTCTTTAATATTCTTCAAGTCCAATGGAAGATGTTCAAGTGATCCATGTAACAAAATGGGGTGAAAATTACTATTTTATAAGTCTTACTCAGTTGCCTGATTGATGTCATAAAATAACTAGATATTAAAGACCTCCTGTAAAGAACACATGTTAGTACAATTATTGACCATACCTACATCTCATAGTTTAGACATATTGTTACCTCATTTCAAACATGTTCACCTTATACTCCTTTCTAGAAGCTTTTGTCAGATGTCTTGCTGACTGACCTTTTGCTTGTTCTTTGTTAGATATAAAACAGTTGAGAGCTGTCAATTGGTTTTTACATATCTTTGTCCAAGAAGTTGTTCTGAATTTCCATTATTTCATGATGTAGAATAGATAAAACAGCTAAGTATGTTAAAGACTCTCTTAAACTAACTTTGCTGGAGAAAGTAGATCTTTTCTAATAATGTTGGAAAACAATTTATTTGCTAATTCTCTTATAGGCACTACTATACAAGATAGTGGTAAGAAAGAAAGAAGCAATAAAATATAAGACAATTATTAAATGATAAAGTTTGGTATAGTTTGTATATTAAATATCAGAGTTCAAAAAGTTTGGAAATGCAAAAGAAGATCTGGTTTTCTTACAGAAAGTAGTAGAAATATCTTAGTAAATATAATTTGAACAGAACTTCTTGTTAAGTTTCTTTGTTAATCTACCATTGTTGTTATAACTAAAGTATTGCTACAATACATATCTAATATTAAAATGAAGAAAAAAAGAAAACAATAGTTAGAACTATAGTGGTTCATAACAATGCTTGTCTGAGTATCAAATAATTGTACAATTATGGTCAAATACTGTGGAAAGTAGAGAGAGGACTTGGAGAATGAATAATGAACTAGATGTGCACAGACAAACATGAAAGAATATGAGAAAACAAACTAAAGACAAATAAAATAAGTATGTTAGCTATTTTATTCATAACTACTATATATAGGATAGCTTAACCCTAGTTGTTTATACAAAAATATATAAGTGCTGAGTATATATTTTCAACCAATTATAGGCTCTAGCTTGTGAAACTAGCTATTATTTTTACTATTGAATTAAAATTTTTTTAACAATCTACAATCTATATTACATTTATGTCCAATTTGTTATATACATTATTGATAACAAAATACTATAAAATGTCAAGTATTTCAAATAAACTATTTATATTCTTTAAAAATAATAAATTTAACAGCTTCAGCTGAATTACTTTTAAAACAATAGTTATTATCAATATTTAAGTCTAAGATGCAATAGATCACTTGAATAGATCTATTTGTAACCCAACTATCATACTACTAAATATACTAGACAACTTACTACAAACTACAAAGAAAATCATGGTTATAGTTATAGCTGATATATTTTAAGACTCAGACTGATCCTTAGTAGATAAATAGAAGGCATTATTAGAGTTGTAAATGATGGACTTGATTTTTATTTATTTTCTTTCTCTTTTATTTTAATTTTGGTTTTTCTTTTTTCTTTATTTTTAGACTTAGATGAAGGGTATGATATAATGTCATATATGATGGTCACATATATCATAGTCATGAATCATACAATTATATAATATAGAGAAGAATATAAGAGGTTCTGAAACAGATGATGTTATATAGTATAACAATAGCATATTAGTCTTATAGAATGTATATAGACTTTAGGATAGATTAATTATAGTGTGTATACAGACTATAATCTGTAGTATATAAGGTAGATTAGTTTGTATTTGAAACTTTATTGAGTTCTCTTGTATTACTTAATATAAGAGTTGTCTTCTGTTCAAATACTTAAACCTAAATTATAACAGGCATGGAATATCTAGGCAAAAGAACTACTACTATATAATATTTGTGACTCTATTAGTCACAGTATAAACATTGCTAGAATAGCAGCAGAACTATAGATATTATAGTGATAACTTCTTTGTATCCTATAGTAGAATGTTAACTCTCTAAATAGTAATATTAAAGATATATCTTTCCATTTGATTATTCTTAGTTCACTACTAGCTTTCTGAGACCCAACTATGACTACAATTTATATGACAATATCTTCAAGTAATGTAATAGTATAGTTAAACACACACTGGTACTAGATCAGCAGTTGTAATTAATTTAGAAAACTCATCAACTATATTATATAGAAATGAAATAAAAAATAAAAATAAAAATAAAAATGAACTAAGTCCAACATTCACAATTCTAACATACTATCTTATATTTTATAGATGTTTATCTTGTATTTGACATAACTTAGACATGTGTTGAAGTTTGTTCTATACTTGGTTTATATTTACTGCAATCTGCTACACCTTACTTATTATATTATTCATAAATATAGTATACATTTCTCATAGTCTATAAATATATAGTAGTAGATATAGTCCTGTATCTTTATAATTTACCAATTAATTATCTCTTTACTCCTTATTCAAGTCTTTGTCTAAGTTGTGACCTAAGCTAAGCTTAAGATTATAACAATTCAATCTAATAGTATAGATCATTTATATTATAACTTAAGCCCTTGAGTAAAGACAAAAGATAACTTTTATATTAAGTAACATAAAAGAACTCAATAGAGTTCTAAGTATAAGATAATCTATCTTATATAATATAGACTATAGTCTGTATACATACTACTCCTAACCTATCCTTAAGTCCATATGCACTCCATAAGGTTAACATACTGTTACTATTGTCAGAATCAAGGACATTGGATTTAACCATTTTTATTTTTCTTTCTTATTTTATTTTGGAGACTTAGAGTTAGAATTAATGTAATGTTACAAACTGTCATATATCAGTCACTGTCACACAATACTGTCATAGTCACAAAGTTATATGATTATATATCACAATGAAACATAGTAGAAGATTTTATAGAAGAAAACAATATTACTATAATATATTTGATATATATATATGTTGACTTGAAGAATAACACATGGTCTTTAGGGTAGGTTAATAGTACTATAACACAGACAAGTAGCTTAGCATATATAAGGTAGACAGTTTTGTACTAGGAACTCTATTGAATTCTCTTATACAAGATTTCTTTCTTACTTCAACTCTAAGAAATTTGAATCATAACAACTATGCTATATGATATCATCTGTTTCAGAACTTTCTACATTCTTCTCTGTGTTACATGATTGTGTGACTTGTGGCTGTGACATGTATAATTATCACATGTAATATCATATTGTACTCTTTATCTAAGTCCAAAATAAAGAAAAGTGAAAATGAAAACTAAAATAAAGTAAAAGGGAAAAAATAAAAATAAAAGAGAAAGAAAGTAAATCAAAGCTAAGTCTACCATTCACAACTTTGACAATTCAATGTAGTTATAGATGAAAATGTAAGTAATAAAAATACAATAGTTAAGTTATTAAGAGATATAGTTGTTTTGATGGCAAGCATTAGAAAGAAGATAAGCTATAGTAAGTAGATCAGCACTATAATTGACCTAGAAGCAACAGACTATTTCTTTGTGTAGTATAATGATTTTGTAAACTATATTGTCTTTGTAGAACTAGTTTTTGAAAGAATAGCTAAACAAAAGACAAGCTTTAAGATTACTAGTTAGAAAACAGATAACAGAAGATGAAGCTCACTTTGCAAAATATTCTGCATATACCAGGCTTATATTCAAACCTAATCTCAATATCCAAGATTTGCTCTTATAGTTTGGATATTATCTATAAATTAAATGTTGTTACTATATACTTTCCAAATAACAATACTACTATTAAGAGCACAAGAAAGAATAGTCTTTATCTCATAAATATTCTGGAGATTTCTCAAGTTTTTCTTACAAAGGTGTTATATAAACCAGCCCTAATTGATGTGTTATACTGTTATTTTGTGTGTATTAATATTAAGATAATCCAGAGTATGTTGAGAAAGAAGTTAGTAGATAAGCTTGAAGTTATAAGAAGTCAAAGTATAAAAAATATCTAAAAGAACTATATATTTGAGAAAATACACAGTCTCTTCTATAATAAAGAAATTATACACAAAACAAAAGTTATAGAGCATATTCACATTAATTCCTAGAGTCTCTCCTCAGTTCCATTAGTAGGTAAATTATGCTACTTTAAGCTTATTATTAGAGTTAAAAATAATAGACTTAGTTTCTTTTTACTTTCTTTTTCTATTTTGGACTTTATGTTAGAATTTAGCATGACATCACATGTGACTTGTCACAAACAGTCACATGTCACATAATCATATAATACAGAAAAGATTATAGAAAGTTTCAGAATAGATAATATCATATAAAGAACTCTATTAAGTTCTCTTGTATTAATCCAATACAAGATTTCTTTATTGACTTAACTCAAAGTTTTTAATTGTAACATTGGAACTTGGTTCCATTTCCTGAGACTGTTTCATACAGAACAAGGAATATACTAGCTAGGCAAGAGAAGCCTAGTTTTATCATATACTATCCAACATTTGCACTCTTTCTACTCTCTTACAGTATAGATCACACTTTATTCTAATCATCCATCAACTTGAGGACCAAAATCTGTATTTCTTATCAATTCTATGGAGTTTCAAATAACAACCTCTATAATGCCTGATAACACAGAATATATATATAGCAAAGTATGATTGGATTAATACTTTCATATTTAAGAATATTAGCCATCATATACTATTTCTTAGTCTGATAATCAACTTAGATTGTGCCACACTCATTCCAAGTACATTAAAATTCCCTCTTCCAAAATACAACCACATAACAAAGTTAAGCTAGGCACAATAATCTTCTGTTAAAGCCAAGATTATCTTATTTGTGTAACACCACTTCTGGTCCATCTTCTTATTTTATCTTCTATTCCAACCTGTTTTTTATACTACTTGCAGATAATTATAGCAGGTGTGAATTACCCTTAATATAGTTGTTCATATTGTATTAAAGCTCACTAGTACTTTGTGAACATACAATCTTGTGTGAATGTATTAGATACTTCTTTAATATATAGTAGCTCTGTGCTACAGGGTTTCCTTGTAATCTATACATGCAAAAGAAAAGTAAGTGTTCTTAAAACTTTATTTAAAGAGAGTCCTTTAGTACTTACCAAGATAGATCCAAGTTTTAAGTACAAGTCAGAAAGTAAAACTAGTACTGGTTCTGCCTTATCTTTTTATACCTCATTATCTTTCATACCACTATCTCCCTTATCATCTCCTACTGTTAGGCACAGTTTGCACTTAAAGGTGAAAGTCTGTAAAGTTGACTTAGAGATGTGTGAACTTGTAGAATAACCTTGGCTTCAGCTTATGTGCTATGCTGTCTGTCTGCTGTATGATTACAACTTTAGATAGAAAAAAGAAGTCTGAGATGGAAGTGAGTACTGATTGGTATATCGCTATTGAATACTGAAGATCAAGTTCAATAAAAGTTATCTTTGTTGATTATCAGACTAGCAAATTACAGTATAACTACCAGTCTTATATACAAGAAGATAATATAGGAGATACTTGGGGTTTTAGTGGTGAAACACTAACAGGAGTATAACTCTGCTATAGGAGACCAAGTTGAATAGGAGTATTTCTATCATGGAAAATAGAATACCTAGATAGTTGTATCACTACTACATGAACATGTTACTAGAAAAATGACTGTCATGAAAGATAGGCTTGTATAAGAGATGTTGAGAAAACAATATCACTATGGAGACATATTTTCCAGGTGGATGGACTTGAAATATAACAGTATTCTTCTCTTAAAACTGAGTCCTCAAAGTCCTATTAAGTTTATCCAAAGAATCCTATGATAGTGTCTAGATCAATAATATATAAACAGAAAAGAAAATTTTTTTGCCTTTCTTCTATATCATCATGTTTTCTCCATCCTCTCTAACATCTTCCAACACAACACTGAAATGCTTGAAGAGCAACACTGTAAGATGCAGAGAAGACATAAAGAGGGGCAATGGCTCTAGTGTCAAAATTAAGAATAATAGACTTAGTTTCTATTTTATTTTCTCTTCTTTTATTTTATTTTACTTTTTTTAATTTAGAATATAAGACAAAGAAGACAAAGTGTGACACCATCACAGGTCACATGACATGGTCATAGATCATGTGATGAGGAGAAGGATGTAAAAGGTTTTAGAACAGGATGATGTCATACAATATGGTAACTACATGTTGGCCTTATGACTACTATATGGCCTTTAGAGTATGTTAGAAATAGCTTAGCATGGACTATGATAGAAAGGTATATAAGGTAGAGTAACTTGTAGTAGAAACTCTATCAAGTTCTCTTATATCACTCAATACAAGAGTAGTCTTCTGTCCTAACTCTTAGACTTAAATTATAATATCTAGGTCCAATTGGAGAAGGCAGCAGAGGCCTATTATGTTGAGCATCTAGCTCAGAAGGCAAGAAAGGTAGTAAAGACCAAGATAAGAGAGGAGGCTAAAAAGTAGAGGCTTGTAGAAGAGGAAGACAAAAGAAAGCAATTGGAGTATCTGAAGCAACTCTGGAACAAGATTCTAGTTAAGAACACTACCCTCCAAGAGGGTACTGAAAGTTCCTAGATCATGGGAACTAAACACAAGGAAATCAACACTATCTTCTCAGAAGATGAGAAAAAATGACAGCCCTCCAAGAAGACTAAAGAGAAACAACTAGGAAAGTACCATAGAAATGCTATAATTAAAATAGGGGGTGTTAATACCTATGAGAGATGTATACATGCTAGGCAGGATTGCCTGGTATATAATTTAATATAAGTAAGGAATTTCTTCTTGTTTTCTCTTTACTAATAGTGTCTCTTTCATAGTTGTTCCCTCACCTATACTGGATACATTGCTATTATATAGTGGTATATTTCTCATATCAACATCAATTCCCTGGCTATGACAGAATCTTAAGTGCTATAAAAAAGCCACTCTGAAAACTTATGGAAGAGTACTAAGGTGTCAGAAAGTCTCTTTGGAACTTGGTAAAGGGCTAGAAGAGAAATATAGCCTAGTTAGCAAGGATTGGGGCTATAATGGAGTGGAGATAGAGTTTAAAGAAGAATTTACAGAATAGTAACAAGGAGAATGAGAAAGAAGACAGAGACAATGAGGAGAGGTCTGAGAATGGGCCTAGGGAAAGTCAGAAGGAGGTTGAAGAGGAAGCCTCATTATGTATCTCCTACTAGTGTAGTTTTGTTTTTTGTTTAGTTTTGAATTTCATTTTGTTTCTTATTATGCCTATACTATATGAGTAAAACAATGAAGAGACAGAAATGAAAACAAAAGTCTGAAAATTTAAAAAGAAACCCCATAAAGTATGCAAAAGCTGAAGTTAAATGAAAATAAGTAGATAGAATATACTAAAAATTAATAAAGGAATCTCCATTAGAAGTGTGTAGAGGCAGGGGAAAAGTACAACAGTATGATTAGAATAAAAGGAGTAGACTGGGCTTAGCAGGATATACAATATGAAAATTAGATATCAAGTTAGCTATATAGGTAAGTTTGGATACAGGGATCCACTCAGATTCATTTTTGGTGTCTTCATATCCTAGCCAAATCACCTTATACAAGAGCTTACATATCTGTTAGCAATCAATTTTGGAGTTCACTATCCAAGAAATCTCATACTTAGGTTTCCTATTAATTATAACTAGTACAGGGACCAGTTGTATTCTCTTGGAAAAAGAGTTGAATGTAGCAGGTTTGAGTATGGACACATAAAAAACTAAATGGATAGAGCATATAGAATCTGGAAAACAGAGGGTAAATACTAGTGTACCAGACTGAGAAATGATTTTGTAGAAACACTGGTAGCAATACTTGGAGTATTGTTATAAAAGAACTCTACAAGAGATAGAAGTTTAGACCAGTTGTCTTGCTGGTAATTATAATATACATGGAGGTATTGCTTAAGAGTCTGATTTATGTGTTTAGTTTGTTCATCACATTTGGGATGATAACCTGAAGTAAAGTGAAGCTGCATATCTAGAGCAGTGCCTAAAGAACAGAAGAAGTTCAAAACAAACTCCAAGCTTCTGTTAAAGATGACATGGGAAGGAATGCCATGTTTGGAGAACACATAGAAGACAAACAGATGTGATGATGTCATATGCAGGGATAAATATCACTTGCTTAGTGAGCTAATCAACTATGATCAAGATAGTGTTAAATCTAGAGGATAATAGAAGTTTCTTGATGAAGTCCATAGAAATGGAATTCTATGGTCATTTAAGAATAGGAAGTTGTTTGAGATATTCATAAAGCTTGTGATATTATGGCTTGAATCACATACAAGTGATACAAGACTTGCAGAATTGTTGTATATCAGCATAGAGACTAGGCTAGAAATATCCATAGTAAACTAATTCCAGTATTTTGTTCTGACCAAAGTATCCAATAAGAATGTGATTATGATTATACTGGAGAACATGTGTATAAAAATTACTAGCAGATGGTATATAGATTCTATTTTCAAGAAGAAGACTATTTGGATTCATAGACTATTGGCCATCTACAGAGATATATTTTGTAACAATTGGGTTACTGTTGTTGGGTAAAGATTGATTTAAAGTTGTGAAGGTTGACTATGGCATAGCTAGTATTCCCCTCTTTGAGATAGATGTTATACTATCTAGTGAGAGTGTCTGGTTTGGTGCCAAGATGACTAGAATAAAACCTGATGACAAGGTTGAACTGAAAGAGGTATTCAGACCACCACACTTGTCTCTGGGTTAATACCTTAGTAATAGAAAAACACTCAAGGTTTTTATGATTTGTAACAATATTAATGAGATAGGCCAGACCCTCTAGATAGTGTTGTTAAATCTTGAAAGCTTCAAAAATAGCAAGCAATTCCTTGTTATATATGTTGTAGTATAACTTCACCATAGTAAAAATACAGGAGTGAAAGGTGACCAAATGAACTTCATTTGCTTTGTTAACAATGGAAAGAATTGTAGTGAAAGCATAGTCCAAAGCACTAGTTTCCACAATAAGTTGCTCATTGGGAATTCAATGAGTGAGGATGGAAGTAAAGATAAATGTCTTTTTGAGAGAGTTGAAAGCATCACAATAGGAGGAGTCAAACTTCTAGGGAACATCCTTTCAGATGAGATGTATCAATAGAATAATGATGTCCAAGTAGTTGAAGATGAACCAGCAATATAAATTAGCAAAACTTAAGAAAGATTGGATATCCTTGACTTTCTTGGGCTTTAGCCAGTCTTGGATAATCTTGACTTTGTCATTGAACATGGTAAGTCCAGAAGAAGAAATAATGTATCCCAAATACTCTACTGACTTGAAGTGAGATTTGCAATTTTCTGCTTTGGTATAAAGACCAGCCTTGCAGAGATGCTTGAGTACTTCTTTAACATGCCAGTGATAGTCAGACATGTTATTCAAGTAGATGAGTATATTATCTAGATAAATCACAACATAGACATCCAAAAAGTCAGAGAAAATGTTGTTCATGAATTGCTGAAAGGCCACAGAAGCATTGGTAAGACTAAAGGACATTATAGACCACTTGAATAATTCATAATGTTTTCTAAAAACAGTCTTCCATTCATCATCATTGGCAATACAAACCAAATGGTAAGCATGGTGAAGATCTATCTTGAAAATAATCAAGTAGAGTGACATAAAAGTTCAGATTCATACAATTACTAGTGGAGAAAATTATAGGCAAGTTAGTAATTCCAGAAATGGTACTGTTTGATAAACTATTAAACAAATAGAGAGCAACTAGAGGAGTTGTAGATGTCTTCAAGTGGTGAGTATCCACAAATTTTAAGTTTATAAAGCAATGAGTAGACCTGGAGTTGATGAGAGCTTAAAACAGGATTTTATTAAGGTGATTCTGACTAAGGATCAAGAGAGAAGTAAGGGAGACAAAGAGTGAATGAGGATCAGAAAGAGTGGATACATTGAGTTGAATGGGACTTATTGCTGTATAGGGAGGTTCAATATAGCTCTCAGTCTGTGTGGAGTTCTGGGAGTCACTTTCTATTTTTACAAGAGTTTCTCAGAAGCAGTTGTTGAAACACTATAGTTCTTGGGAGTGACTGTGGTCTGCTTCTTGGAACAGGAGTCCAACTTGTAGTCTCCTATACCATAATAGAGGCATAGATCATTTTTGAGATACTTCTTGTGCTTGTTACTAGTCAACTTGTTATTGCTGGCCAGCTTGGAAAAAAAGTCTATCTATGGAGAATTAGATTATTTCTTAGAAGATGATTTGGCAGATGAGGCTACTGAAGATGAGTTTTTCTTATTCTGGAAGGCCACAGCATTACTAGTAGTGGAAGCTTTACCTTGCTTTCAGAAGTAAGACTCAAGAGTCTCCTTTTCCACCTATTTGATACAATAGTATTCTCTGTTTCTCGTAGTGATAATCAATGGTCATTGCTAAAGTATATATATTCTAGAATAAGATAGGTTTACCTTGTTTCTGGATAGAGATAGGATTCTAGATCCAATTTGGGAGCCCCTAGTAATAACAGTGGCACAAAATACTATTCTTCTAACCTAGTTGTCACAAACTTTATTCAGCTTGTATCTCCACAACCAGTAGACCGATTTTCACAAACTAAGTTGCGCTGGAAAGCCCCAAATGAGGGCTATCCGCACATATGCGGGATGTACAAAAGTGACAA
>Ga0157359_1000574_pt1 | contig 13711 bp, 20 predicted proteins | sample AttcapACBM3_FD_111482 | JGI IMG/M metagenome (GOLD analysis project Ga0157359, IMG submission 111482) | Fungus gardens microbial communities from leaf cutter ant in Botucatu, State of São Paulo, Brazil - Atta capiguara ACBM3 | ecosystem: Host-associated > Fungi > Mycelium > Unclassified ...
CCCGTGAAGTGGATTTTCCGGAGGATCGGGTGTTAAATGTCACGCCGCGCCGCCTGCTCGACTTTCTGGAGCAGCGCAGCGGCAAACATATTGCTGAACTGGCTGACTTTTAACTGCTTCGTCAGGAAGTCAGCCCCGCACAGGGGCTTTTCAGGGCCATCTTTCCCTGGTTTGAAAAGCACGCCTATGTTCAGATATTATCCAGAATATCTGAACAAAATGAGGTCAGGGAATGGACGCATCAAACATTGCTAAAGGTATATGGGATAGCATTAAAGGGCTTCCGCAGAGTGTGTACTATGGTGCTAAACGTACCTATATAAGTACCGGTGCTGTTGGATATGATCGGAAATTACGCAACGAACGCGAGACCGAGCGATTCTACCAAGTAGTGAAATCCTTGGTTAGAAATGAGGAACCCTTGCGAGGTTGGTTACTACAGTCATTACCGAGTTTTACCGGAAACTTGACGATGAGGGTAAACAAACCATACATAATCAGTTGGCATATGGTGCTGGCCGTTTTAGTGGCCGTTTGGGTGGTCAGATTTTTGTGTCACAAACAGTAGCTATGGCAATCATCAGGAATTCACGTAGTAGCTATGTCTATAAAGCCCTGTACCGTTTCGGTGCCAGCTTCACCATATCTACTGCCTTATGGCAAGGACTGATTGAAGAAGCCGCTTTGGGAAGCCGCAGATTACAGAATCACTATAATGCAATGTACTGGAAAGTTCAGCCGCAAGGGCTGGACATCATCTACTTTGTAGTAGAGGACCAGCTTAAGCCCTATCTGGATTTCATCATCAGCCATCCGCAAACATGCAAGGGAATCAATAATGAAATTTGCAAACTTGCTGGCTAAGCTATCAGCTCACTTTCTGGAAGGAACGATAACAGTAGCCATGAGTTTCATTGCACTTGCATCGCTTTTTGTATTCGATAGTCTCGCGTTAAAACTTTGCGGTTTCTTTGGGGCAGTTGTTATTGGTTATGGTGCAGCCTATTTTCTCGGCAAGGTAAGGGGAGAACATAAACAATGAAAAAATTAATGATAGCAGTAATGATTACAATGGTAAGCTTATATGTAAATGCAGCTTATTACTTGAACTTAGGCGATAAAGGTAAATTAACAATCAGCAAAGATTTAAAGACAGCCGTGATAGTCAATGGCAGTGAGGTGATAAGGACTAAACTAGTAAACACTTTTCCAGAAGATATAGATAATGGTGGGCGCCCTTTCAATCTAAGTATCTATTATAACGAAATATGTGAATCATTTAGAGAGTGCGATAAGCCATTGTTAGGAATTAAGAACTAAAATGATAAAAATAAAGGGTTCAATGTATGGGTGAATGACCCTGTGGCTAATGAATTAGTATGGAAAAAGGATTTAGCTGAGCGTGATTTAGTTACTGATTAATCCCTTCCTAAATACCCTATAGACAACAACTATGGGGTATCATCCCGATTATTTTCCTACACTTCCCAAATGGTACTACGACGCTTGCAGACGGCATACAGAGCGGCTACAAGTACATACGCCAGGACAATCTAATCACCGCAAATATCCAGTACTTGCATTACCACATCTACATGAACTTATACAGCATACCAGCAACGTATAAATACATCACAGTGCGATAGCAGAGGGGCTATAGCATAGGCCGTAATAGCTATGCATGGAACTCTAAAGACAACTATAGAGATACTGAAAAGGTGCATCTTCAAACGCTACAGTACATGATGCAGGAGCTAACCTGCTCCCCGTTGATTAACACACCGCGATGTTAGTAATGTCTTCATAAGTCACATGAGAACTCCCCCATGAAGAAGCGTTTTTCCGACGAACAGAACATCAGTACTCTCCGCGAGATTGAAGCCGGGGTTTCTGCGCGTGAACTCTGCCGTAAGCACGCCATTTCTAACGCCACCTTTTACACCTGGCGTAAGAAGTATGGCGGTATGGAGGTGCCCGAGGTTAAGCGCCTGAAGTCGCCTGAAGAAGAGAACGCCAGACGCAGGAAGCTGCCTGCCGAAGCCATGCTGGACAGGGAGGCACTTCAGGTGGCTCCGGGCGAAAGTACTGACGACAGACCAGAAGCGGGAAGCCGCTGAGTTTATGTGTGATGCGACCGGTCTGTCACAACGTCGTGGCTGCAGGCTTACAGGTTTGTTCCTCTCGACCTGCCGCTATGAGGCTCAGCGCGCGGCGGCTGATGCGCATTTATCAGAGCGCATCACTGAGCTGGCACTGGAGCGCAGGCGTTTTGGCTACCGCCGCATCTGGCAATTACTGCGCCGTGGAGGCCTTCATGTTAATCACAAGCGCGTGTACCGTCTTTATCATCTGAGAGGGCTGGGCTTAAAACGCTGACGGCGTCGTAAAGGTCTTGCAACAGAACGTCTGCCGCTGCTCCGCCTGGCGGCGCCCAACCTGACCTGGTCGATGGATTTTGTCATGGACGCGCTCGCCACTAGTCGCAGGATCAAGTGCCTGACCTGTGTGGACGACTTCACGAAGGAATGCCTGACGGTCACTGTTGCCTTTGGGATTTCAGGCGTGCAGGTGACACACATTCTGGACAGAATTGCGCTGTTTCGAGGCTATCCGGCGACGATAAGAACTGACCAGGGGCCGGAGTTCACCTGCCGCGCACTGGATCAATGGGCTTCTGAGCATTGTGTTGACTAGCGCTTAATCCAGCCGGGCAAGCCAACTGAGAACGGATTTATTGAGAGCTTTAACGGACGATTTCGCAATGAATGTCTGAATGAGCACTGGTTCAGCGATATCGTTCACGCCAGAAAAGTCATTAATGACTGGCGGCAGGACTATAACGAGTACAGACCTCATTCATCGCTGAAATACCAGACACCGGCTGAATTTGCAGCAAGCTGGAGAAATGCAAAATTAGAAGGTAAACAAACCGACATTACTAACTGAGCGTTGTATCTAGTACTGGGGGCAGGTCATGCTCAGTATGGAGTTTTGGAAGATCCTGTACATGAATTTCGTAATAAATTGCGAGACATTGTTCGAAGTAGTATAGGTGATGCACGAGCATGGAAGGTAGAACGCCGTCTATACCTGTCATTTGAAATCAAGGGTTATGAGGAATATTTCAATTTTAGTGCTGGTAAAACCCCGTATGAATGGGGGTGCTACTTAGGTGCTATACCATTCTCCAACGATAAAGTAATGAATGAGAAAGCAGTAGATAATTCTATTGATATACCAGAACAATTTCTGAAAACATTAGTAGGCAAATACGCAGTTTATCATAATGCATCTATTACAATGCTGGAGCAGGCGAGGAAAATGCTTAAGGTTGTGGGTTGTCCAGAATTAGACAGCAAGCTGTTTTGGCCAAGAAAGCAATCAACTTAAATTAAGCCCCAAAAGGGGGTTTTTTATGCATTTGAGCACGTCTTTAGCGGTTCTTAATAAATATATAAACAATAACCAATGAGGAACCATCAATGAATTTTTTAATAGAAGTACTGGGATTTTTACTTTACATTTGCGTACTATTCCCTTTCTACTTAGTCAGTGCCATCTTCTTTATGATGCTATGTATCATTGCACTACCATTGAAGATACCAGCTATAAATAGAATGGTAACAAGCTATCTGAAACAGAAAAAATAAATCTGGTATAATGTACACATCAAGTTCTTTACTCTTAGCTCATACGTTATCAGTACTGCAAGAATGAAAAACTTAGTAGTATAGATACTAAAGATTCGTCTGAAACACTCCGAAAAAATATTCTATACTGTAAATGTCACACGTGTTCTGAAGAAAAATAATAAATAAATCGTAGTAAAAGAAATGTTAATGGTTCACATCATTCCGTTTCGTCTTTTTGTTCGCAATGAACAAAATGATAAATAAAATATAGATTGTGACTCATCTATAAATTCCCTTGAAAAATATCCTTTCATTTAAAGATACCCTACGTCTGTAGGGTGCTTTTTGCTTAGGGTTTACTACGAAATTGAAATCATAACTAATATGGAAATCAAAATGAAAACAAATAAAAAAGATGTAAAAACTAATTTGGTATCAGTACGTATCACTGACGCACAGTTAGCAGAACTAAAAAAACTCAGTGAAAGTGATGTGTCTGAGCGTGAAACGCTTGCAAGTGCTTTTCAGTACTTACTAAACCAACACATCATTCTTACGAAACGGTAAGTCAATCAATAATAAATTTAGGAAGATAATAATATCTAAAGAGAGGTAAACAAAATGATGATTCAAGGATCGAATCACGCAAAATATGATGATAATCATTACGTATCAAAAGATGGACGTGTTTGGGATATTAAAAGGAATGGTTATATTCCTGTGTGCCATAATAAAACTACAGGGTACAACCAAGTAAAAATCAACGGTAAGACAATCAATCAACATATTGTTGTATGTACCGCATTTCATAAAAATAAGAAACCAAGTGATGAAGTAAACCATAAGGATAAAAATCGTACTAATAATGCAGAATCAAATCTTGAATGGGTTTCACATCAGGAAAATACATCATCGAAGAACAGAAGTCGAAAGGCGATAACAAGTAGAAGATTAACTATTGAACAACACAATGATCTATTTGTTGAATATGCAGCTGGTAAACATACTCTTACAACAATTACCCAATGGGCAAATGTGAAGTTTAAAAGAGAATCAACCAAGCAAGTTTATGGTTCTATCCTTAACGGTACATTCTACAAATCGAAGTACCAACAATTACCTAAAGATGTAATCGACAATGTGACAAAAGTTACTCTCGGTAATACCAAATACAAAAGATAGTAACCATGCTGTTCTTCACTAATAGAACACGCTAAAAAATTTAATAAAAATGGCCTGTAGTGGGTGGAATCACTACAGGCCAACAATTAACTGAGAGTTTTACAGGAGTATTTATTATGACAAAAAAGAAAGAACCACATGAACTAAAGAAACGTGGAAGAAAAGAAATGGTACATCAAAATAATGATCTGCGTAGTCACCTAGCAGGGGTTAAAAATCTAAATCAGTTAACCAGTGCTGCACAGAACGTTATCAAGGAGCATATAGATGCTATGACAAAATCAAAAGGTTCTAAGAAGGGCATGGTAAAAAAGAACATACTTTTACTACTAACAATGATGGGTGATATCAGCATAGCTAAAACAAAAGCAATACTTGATAGTAATGAGATGTTCGAAAGTGACAATTACTCTAAATCGAGGGTGAATGATTACAAGGTAGTACTGACAGGTGTATCACAAGAACTATGGGCGATGTATGTAAATGGTACACCTATTAGAACAGACGATCCGCGAGGTGGTGAATTTCTAAATGGTGAAGAGTTATATAATCTCACACGCCTTATTGAAAGTAACCCAACCAAGAAAGAGCTGTATGAGTTCATCAAGATAATTTACCCTTCCTAAATTAGTCCGATAGTGGGGTGCTAATTAGGGTTCCATCGTACTAATTCGGGGTAATTCAGGTTAAATCGGGTTAAATTAGTATGAAAAAACGCCAAAAATTGGCCTTTTAACGTCTTTTTTGCCTGTTTTCTGCTTGTTTTCTGTACTGTCCCGAATTAGTACCCCTTATTTAATATTAATTGGATCTCCTAATTCCTTACTGATATTCAGTCATTAGAGAGCCTAACTCGCGTTGCTCGTCAGTCTCAATAAAAACCAAATATTAGATCGTGAACGTTCCGTTTTTCTCGTAGGTACTCGAAAAGACGGAAGGCGTTACTTCTCGCTTTGCTCGATAGGTGTTAGTACAGCAAGTGAAGTACCTAAAGTGAATTGGTAAGTACGACATGCCCCGCCAGTTTCACAACTCTCGCTCTGGTCATTTTCCCTTACTATGATGCTATTGAATAGCTACATAAAGAGCTGGATCAAGTATGCACTTTTTGTGTACAAAGAGGTACTTAAGAGAGGGAAAACATGAACAGAAAACAATTCATCCAGTCGCATGGTGCTACTTGTAGAAACTTTACTTGGAGTTGGTCATTTGTGAATCATGACAAGAAAATGGTGATCTTTGGTGCATGGGATGTACAGAAAGAGCAAGAAAGAGCAGTCATACTAAGGGAGCGGTGGAAAAGCAAAGTAGTGAATGGTAGAGAAAGAAAGAATTTGGGATACATTCAAGCAATTGAACACATAAAATTGATAGCTGAAGGCTATGATCTTTACACCTTCGATATGGAGCAGGGGAGAAACGATGAGGATAGAGACGTAGCTGTTATCAAACGTTTCACCCCTAAACTTGAAAAACGTTACCTTCGTAAAGAAGGAACAGTTTGGTATGCAGACTTTTTATCTAATCCGTTTCCTGATGAAATTAGCTCGCCTGAAAACTATGCTGAAGGTGCCAAAAAGCAAGTTACAGTCAACTCATATGAGCGTGATCCGAAAGCACGGCAGGCTTGTATTGATCATCATGGAACGACGTGTAAATGTTGCGGTTTCGACTTTGAGGTAGTATATGGTGAACATGGTAAGGGATTTATACATGTTCATCATATCAAACCGCTTCATACAGTAGGTGAGAACTATGTAGTAAACCCGATTGACGATATGGTTCCCCTGTGTCCAAACTGCCATGCAATGATACACCGCAGCAATAAAATTATGACTATCGAAACCTTAAAAGCAATGATGTTGAAAAATGAAAATATTAGGTGATTAGGGATGGTCAAAAATAATGAATCTATAAAGTGCTACACTCTTTCAGAAATGGAAGAAATCCTTAGAAATGACTTTTTAGCCGAATATTTATTTAACTTTGGAAAGAAAGATAATCTATCCTCTACTTCTGAAATAACTGTCATAGCATATATAATGTCTTTTTTTAAGCCACTCTCTTTTACAAAGATAGCTGGCACTAATGTATTAATTAATGGTGTGCATGGAAGGTATGTCATTAATTTCCAATTACAGGAAAAAATCTATAACCCGAGAAGCAAGAATTCTTTATCGATCGATTTAACAGTAAAACTATATACACGTCATTCAAAAGAGTTTATTGCAAAAATTGGGGTCGAGTATGATGGCCACCACAGACATATGACATCCTACGGAATATTGGATGATAAAGAGAAGGACTTATTGGTTTTGAAACAAACAGGAATGCCACGGATCAGAGTTCAGCCACAAATGTTTCAAAAGGAAGAAGATAAAAAAGATATATATCGATCCATAAAAAAGTATTTTGAGCAATTTACCAAGTTCCATTCAAAAGATAGAAATAGCTCTGTTTCAGGTTCAAATTTTATGGTGTGTCCTCTCTGCGAAGGTGTGCAAATTATGGGTGCAGAATCTTGCCCGGTATGTATTGGAGATGGCACTCTTTTGAAAGATATTTATTTTGGAATTGATTTTGATGTTTTTGATTCATTTGATTCATTTGATTGTCCTGACTGTTCCAAAAGAAGTAATAAAAGTTGTAGAAAGTGTCGAGGAAATGGCTATTTAAGTAGAGAGGACGCGATAAAAATTAGGCTTGAAGATTTAAATAAAAACAGTTAGTTTTCTAAATCTTTTCTTTAAAAGGAAACAATAAATATATAGAAAGGTTAGCGGTACTAACCAACTATGGAATTTAGTAAATGATTAGATTGGAATTTAACACATACGATGATGGAACATACTACTTTCTCTATGTTACAGAAGAAGTACGGATAGAAACTAATGGTACTGATGGTTTTCAGATAGAAACCCGCGATTTGAGAGTACGAGATTTAGGCGATCCGTTTCAGTACTTAACCATCAGAGAACGCAAGGATGAATACTTTAATGAAAGTCTTACCAATCCTTATATTGAATTAGTAATTCAGGCCGCGAGTTTACTCAACTACGGCCTTAAGATAATTAATTGACTGTAAAAGTTTCTTTGAATTTTAATGAGAGAATCTGCTCATAGCAATTTTCAACTTCAGCATGCATCACAGAGAGAAGAGGGGTGAGTTGTCGGGCTTTTTTGGTACTATATTCGGTGTTTGGGTAGTGAAGTTCGGAATTATGACCAGTTATGTAACCAAGGTTTTCCAAAAAAACAGAGCATGTTTTAATGAATAAATTAAATTCATGAGTATGATTGATGTCTACATGCCAACGGTTAAGACTCTTAATCATAAATTCAACTTGTTTAAGCTTGACTTGAATTTCATTAATTTTCCAATAAATTTTATCTGCATTGCTTATTGCTGACTCCAAGCTATAATTTTCATAATTCTCCTCCGGTTTAGATGCCATTTGTACAACTTCATCATTATTGATAGTTCTAAACATTAATGAAGGAAGCGTATCAACGATTTCATCGATGGTATCTAAAATTTTATATCCTCGAGTTAGACCTTCACTGTGTACTTTTTCATCAAGAAATTTTTTCGCACGAATGGCAATCATAAATGTTATGATTACTGTGCAAAAATTAGCAAAAAAACTGAACCAATCAGGGACTGAACCCCAGTCATATTGTTGAAGGGAATTAGCAATAACAATGCTGCATAATATAAATGGTGGGATTAATAACATAAAAATAAAAATTTTAAATGCTTTCATTAAATGCATGCCAGAATTTTTTGTGAAGGAAGTTAATGAAATGGAAATGATTATTTCACATGAAACAAATCAATGAATTTCATTTTCTTGAATTTAATATATTTCTGCTCAGCATTAGCTAATTCTTTTACGTATTCATCATAGTGACTTTTGAAGTGTTTGAGAGTTACTTGAAACTCTTCCATCCCCATATGTTCGGCATTATATATGCAACTTTGTGCTAATGAAGAGGAATTATACGCGGATACACTTGAGTCACGAAGTTTTTTCAAAAGGCCTTCAATTATATTTTTGTTTTTTAGTACTAATGACCATCGTTCAAGCATCACAAAGTTTTCTGACAAACGATCAATTTTTTCAATGTCGTGTTTATGAGTAACACACAGCATTTCATAATCACCTGATTTCTTTCCATCAACATACGTCATTTTTTCATTTATAGCATTTAAATATTCAAGTGCGTTATGAAGATCAGAAATGTAATATTTTAAATTTCCGTATTGAGCGTCGATATCTGCTAATAGTTGTTCTGCTTTATCAAAACCTTTAGTGTGAGATCTTTGTGAGAACCATTGGTTTGCATTTGCAGCAGCGTAAACAGCTACTCCAGCCATAACCAAATCCGCTATTGATCCTGTAACATCATACCATGCCATAAAATATCCTTAATCAATGAACAATTGGCTATAGTGTTTCATTATTTTATTGTGCGAGCCGCGAACAATTTTGTAATAATCACTAATTTGCCTATCGTACTCAAAGCAGTTTTGTAGCCTAAATCTGGTTTCGTCTGCTCCAATAGAGAGCGATTCTTCTATTTTGTATGCTAAGCTCAAATGGCAACTTATGATATCTTTAAAATCACTATGGCTTTTGGGATGCAATCCCCACAATTCCATTCTTTCCATAGTTGTCTGGAGGTTGATTATATTCTTTCGGTACTCACTTTCCCTCTGATACATAGCATTCCAGCGTTTTCTGAAAACGTCAGCATCACCTTGTAGATCAGGGTCGGTATTGATTATATGCTTCACATCACTGTGCAAGTAAAATCCTTCCTGTTGTAGTTTGCAGAACTGATCAATGAGTTCATCAGCGAACTTGAATTTTCTTTCATTTAGTTTAGGGGATAGCCAGTCCTTAGCATTGAAAGCAGCATATACGGCTACTCCTGCCATAACAGCATTACAGGCGGCACTAAACCAATCAGAAACATTACCCCATTCCATGATTCCCTTCCTGAAAAAGTCTTTTGAATGTATGTACCATAACCTGCTTGAAGGTGCTATTAAAACGGTAATTCACCTTGCATATCACTGAACTCGTCCAGGTTACCGTTATGTGCTTCTAACATCTTTTATTGAGCAAGAAACCAGCTACGTACCATAAAAACATTAACTGGCTTAGCCACCTCAAGTATAAAGTAGTATGCGTTACTGGATACCATACCAAACCAGTACATACGTGTACCGTCCTCAGTCGGTGCTGTTTCGAACAATACACAATGCCCTTCTTCAATCCTATTCAAGTAACCGCTTGGATGAACGACTGTGATCCGTTCCCCGCACTCGAAATAGAGCTGAATACCAAATGCAATACCAAGATCGAAACTATTCTAATTGCCCATTTTCACACCTCCAAAAAGCTCACGGTACTGTAAATTTATATAGTGATCTCACATCATACAAGAAAAAACACTAAAAAAGGAATAAAAACTATCATTTTCAATAAGATATGTCTTATTCTTCTGTGTGAATGTGTCTTTAATTAATAGGATGAAGCGATCAATAATTTCTTATCAATCGGTTGGAGAGATAAACGGAATGACCAGCACTACCTTCATAGCAGAACCCATTATGACAACATCAGGCCAGCTCGTAGGGTGCGAGCTACTAACCCGCTTTCACCGTGAAGATCTGCCAGTGCTCAACAGTAGGTTTTACATCATGGCTATGACGGTTGAAGGGAAGAAGAAGCTACTGAAACAACAGTTACAGGCAATAGAACCAAGTGCGTCATGGTTCTGAGATAATCGCCTGTACTGTAGTGTTAACGTGGATTCAGTTCAGGCACGGCTATGTGCATTTGATTCTGAAATCATCGAACTACTGGATAGGTTGGAGTTTGCCAGGTTAGAGATAAAAGAAGACTTTGAATTTCAGGATAATCAGTCGGTACTTAAAACACTCAAAAACGCTGGCTGTCGATTGTTCCTTGATGATCTCGGTTCAGGACGTGCCAATGTTACAGCACTGACAACCGGATACTTTGAGGCTGTTAAACTTGATAGGACGTTCTATCGTCATGAAGTACTGAAACCTAACTTCAACATACTGATGAAGAACATCATGGTGTATTGCCCCTATGTAATTACAAAGGGAGTAGAGCAGCGGCGAGAGCTACCAGCACTGATCGATGCTGGCGTAACAGCGGTACAAGGTTACATATACCGTTCAGTACCGTTCCATAAGGTTCATACATTGCTATAGAACTCATTATATTAAGCCCTACCACTTTAAAAGCGGTAGGGCATAAATTAATAATTATTCGAAGTTATAAGATAAAATTTCGCCAGTTTCACCATTAAATTTGCATGAATACTGCACATTCTTATAAGCACCAAATCCATTCTGTGCCTTAGCTTGGTCGCCATACATTTCAATTACCTTTGAATTTTTACTAACCCATGAGTAAGTAACAAAGGCAGGGTTGGTAATCGAATCATTCCATTTGAAATCGAACTTAGCTAACTTCTCGATAGCTCGTTGACACTCATAAACAGGATTATGGTGATTTTTTGCAAAAAGGATAGGGTTCTTATCTTCTTATGCTTTACGTGCAGCCTGTTCAGCATCTTCTTTTGCTTGTCCATCCTGACCCCATAGGCCATAAATTGTAACCGAGGAAACAAAGAAAACAGGTACTGCAAGTAATACACCTACAAAAATAATACTACCTTTCGCACAATTCTTTTTGTACCTTTATGCTTTATCCATTGATAGGCACCAACAGCTAATGCAGCGGCTATAAACAGACTAGCTTGAAGATTCATATTAAATCCTTACCATAAAAGCTATGCAAATGTAATTCTAAAATTTTGATGTTTACTTGGTATTCTTTTCAAGCATTTCAATGATTAATTTTTTGGTTTCGATAGAGCACAAAGCAACATAAACCTCTTCATCAGTAGCATTGATCTTATCGATGCGATTACCAAGTTCTTGAATAAATGAATTGCTTCTAATTAACTCGATAACTGAATTAGCAAACTCTTCCTTTTTCTTCTGAGAGTAAAGAGATGGCATAATATTAGTAACATTAGCCGTTGTAGTATTCCACTGTTGTGGTGTTACTGCTTCCTCAGTAGCTGTACGTAAATCATCTTCACTTTTCTTTCTAAAGAAATGCTTAAAGACAAGCGTTAACGTAAGAATAATAGCATCGATGATTTGCTCTTGAACAGATTTGGGCAACTTTGTGAACAACTCAAAGAACCTAAACAAGTAATCCAGCATAAAACTAACCTCGCGTGTGTGTGGTTCAGAAAGATTATCATGAAGTACTTAAATAGTTCAATTGCCAATGTTAATAAATAAAAAAATAGGTTCTCTTTGGCGTTTTGAAACGCCGCGTAGTTTCGCCGCACCCTTTAAATAAAATATATGAGGTTTGAAACCTAATTCATTCACAATATGAGGAAATATGACGTGCTTACAATTAGCAAAAATCTACGGTTATGATCCCGCTACAGTTAGCCGTGATTGGAAAGCAAAGGGTTTAGATATAGAAGGAACAGACGAAGAGATCTATCAATGGGTACAGGATAATGTACTAACACCATTGAAAGGACTAACAGATATAAAAGAATAAACCCAGCGTGAACAATTACGATTAGCAAAAGCTAAAGCTGACATTGAAGAAATGAATGCGGATCAATAAAGACGTAATTTAATAGAGGTTGATTATGTCACCGAATCTCTTTCAAGTTACTTACTACAACTAAAGAACATGTTGCGTAGTATCCCGAACACAACATACATAGAACTATTCGCAAGCGAAGATGCAAACCAATTGAGGGAAACGCTAAAAGATAAAATAGATTAAGTGCTAGGTGATATTGGAAATTACGAGTGCGAGGAAGATTTAGAAGAATCAGAAGAAGTTAGTGAAGATATTGAATCAGGCGGTGAAGAACATACTACCGCCTCAGAAGATTAAACCGAGTGATTGGGTAGAGAAAGACCTTAATTTTTTGTGATGGTGAGTTACAAGCAAGTCCGATGCGGTTGTACGAATTTGAAAAACAACCATTAGACCCAATTGTTGAACTTGGGGTGCGTAAGGTTGTACTAATAAGTTCGGCACGTTACTAAAAATAACATTAGTTACTGATGCATCCCTGTACTTTCTTCAAAGTGATCCATCAAACTTGGTAATTGCTGGTACAACAGCAAATACAGTGAAGAAGTACAAGAATGGTAAGTACGATCCAACTAACACCATCACTTGCAAAGCTAATCACGAGTAAATCAGACAAGACCAAAACTAACGATGTAACCACACAGGAAACTACCGTTGGTACATTCGATTACTTTGTATCGCTTAACTCACCATCAACACTACGTGGCCTTACTGCTAAACGTGCTTTCTGTGATGAGATTTTAGGCGTAGAAACTGATGGTGATGAGGGTAATCCAATCGCCCTCGTATCCCAACGCTGTGATTCATTCCGCGATTCACTAATCATGATGTGCTCTACACCGTTAGTACCTGATGATCCCATATGCCAAGAATTTGCAATGAACGATCAGAGTTACTTTCATGTGCCTTGCCCTAAGTGCGGTGATGAACAACGCGTGATTTGGGAAAACGTTAAGTTCAAATGGAAGGTTATCGACGGTGGACGCCGTTCTGTACCTGATGCTGATATAGCCTATCTTGTACGAATCTTTGACCGTTTAACACCTTAACGATATGATTCAATTTGGATGTGTAGAAAACTGCTTTGGTAACCCGAAATTCCCGGTCGATATCCCGGCTATCGCTGAAGCTGCCGCACATTATGACGTGGCGCTGGAACTGAACAACTCCTCCTTTACCCACTCGCGTCCCGGCAGCGAACCTAACTGTCGC
>Ga0157359_1000575_pt1 | contig 13707 bp, 6 predicted proteins | sample AttcapACBM3_FD_111482 | JGI IMG/M metagenome (GOLD analysis project Ga0157359, IMG submission 111482) | Fungus gardens microbial communities from leaf cutter ant in Botucatu, State of São Paulo, Brazil - Atta capiguara ACBM3 | ecosystem: Host-associated > Fungi > Mycelium > Unclassified ...
ATCCTTCTACCATGTTCTAGGCCTATGATGTCACATCATGTGACCTGTCATGTGACTGCAATGTCATGTGCCTCTTCATTGTCAATAAAAAAGAAAAAGAAAAAGAAATTCAAAAGAAAAGAAATATAAAATCAAGAAATATAAATGAAAGAAAAAAGAAAATGTTAGTGTCCAAAGTGTTCCATGACACTAACCAGTAATAAGCTATTAGCACATATAAGATGTAAGAGGATCCTATAGATATGAAGCAATTTAAGATCAGCTCAATCCATAAATAGCCTAAGAGTAACAAAGTGTCAGTTTACTAGTAACATTAGTCAAGCTCTTTTCATTGGTAGAAAATAACCTAAAAAATGCTAACTAGAAATTAAGACAACTGGAGTCCATAACCTGTTGGAGAAACAAAATATATAGTAGTATAGTACAGTATAGACAACTAATGACCACTTACTAATAATAAGTTCTGTAATAGTTGTTAGAGCAACTAGCAGGGTCCATAGACTTTCACAACCTCCAGAAAGTCCTAAAAAAACAAAATAAGAACTCTTAAAGGCAATAACTTGTTATAATTCAAATTTTCAAAGTGTTAAGATAAGAAAAGAACCTTGTATCAGGTAACACAAGAGATGTTAGAATCATGAACAGTAGACTTAAGTTTATTTTATTTTTATTTTTATTTTCCTTTTGATTTATTTTCTATTTTGAGAAACTAGGGTTAGGGTTTAGCATGATATTACATGTCACTGTCACTAATGGTCACATGACAAGACCCAGTATCACACATCAGTCACACAAATCACATAGTACAATAAAAAACAGTAGAAAGTTTTAGAAAAAATGATATCATATAACATATGTAATATATGTTGACCTTAAGGTAAACACATGGTTATTTATGGTAGGCTAATCACAGTAGTAGCATGGACCATCAGTCTAGATATATAAGGTAGACAATCCTATACAAAGTTCTCTATCAAGTTCTCTTGCGTAATCACTATATAAGATTCTTCTTATTAACCAACTTTAAGGTCTTTAAGTTGTAACAAGAGAACTTAATGAAGTTCCAGTTACAAAGTGTCTACCTTATATACACTTAACTCATAGTCTGTGCTATACTAAATCTAGCCTACCTTAAAGAACATGTATACTACATACCATTGATATATAGTATGATATCATTGTTCTAGAGTATTCTATGTTCTTTTGTGATATGTAATTGTGTGACTGTGACATGTGATATCATACTGGCCCTGACCCTAAGTTCCAAATAAAAAAATGAAATGAAATGAAAATAAATTAAGTTCATTATTTTCAGCTCTAATATAATTATTCTAAATACTACTAAGTATATATTCTAATTTGGCAGAACAGTACTGATATAACTAGGGAACAATAGTGATCAAGTAGTCAGAAACCCAGATAGAAGTGTTTAAAAGAATTACTGAGAAAGAAAAAGAGCTCATAATAATAACAACTAGAGTAGAGTAGTACTAGATATTATGACTTAGGTTTCAGAGATAAAATGAAAGCATACTCTTATATTGAGTAATATAAGAGAACTTGATAGAGCTCCAAGTATAAGCTAGTCTACCTTATATACTTCAGACTGTGGTGTGTGCACATATTACAACTAACCTATCCTAATATCCATGTACTTTCTATAAGACTAATATATTATTGTCATATTATATGATGTTATTTATTCTAGAATCTTTTACATTCTTCTTTGTGTCACATGATCATGTAACCTGTGACATTAACATTTGTGACAATCTTGTGATAGATATTACTCTTTTGTCATACTTTGTGACTTATGTGATTATTATATTACACTCTTTGCTTAAGTCTAAAATAGAAATAAAATCAAGTTTATTGTTCACAACTTTGATACTAGAACCTTGAGAATTATAACTTGAAGTCTGACTACAGAGAATAGAACTGATAATCAACTTGAACTTGCACCACACTCATCTTAAGTCTCTCTGAGCTTCTGTTATCTGAAATTATGACTACATGACAAATAGGCTAGACACAACATTATCTATTGAAGCCAAGATTGATTATCAATGTAGTATTACTTCCAGTCCCCTCTATTTCCCTATATTGCTAAGTCATTCTTCTATTTTCTGTCTTCTGTGCTATATTTGCAGATACTCTTGGCAAGTGTGAATTGTCACTAACAACTCATCTATACTAGAAACTCCATGGAGTTTTCTTATATTAAACAATACAAGTTTTCTCAAGAAAAGATTCTTAGTTGAGTAAAATATGAATGTTGTTAGAGAAGATAGAGATGATACATTAATTAGACTAACATGTCTTATTTATCTAGCATATCTGGTTTATCTATAATTTGGTTTCAAACTATATGGAGAGATCTATGTCTTTTAGTTAACCTATAAACAGTATCATAATCTGGTTTTAGATTGCTATTCTAAGAAAATAGTGGAACTTGACTACTATCATGTAGAGATTAGTATAGCTAGCCTCTAAAATTAAAGTTTGAAACTCATCTAGATATTCCTTAACTGCATGACTCTCTTGATAATAGGTAGTTTCCTCTAGTTTGTTGACTACTTCAGCTACAACATTGACAGAGAAAAAGTACTCTCTAATCCTAGTCAGAAGTGAACTATACTGTGGACAGCCAGATATAAAGAGAACAGAAGCTAATAAAGTATTAAGGCTACTAGGCAAAGTTTATCTCCAAAGAATCCTAAGTTTATTATACTACCCTATACAATATCTAAGAAAATAAAATGGAATTTCCTAGAGATAACAGCTACTCTAAATACTCTAGATAGTCTATACCAATAAATCTGAGTACTAGGTATAATACTGCAAACCTAACTTCAAAATGATTACATCAAATAGTCAGAAACCCAGACAAAATATTAATATTGACTGGAATGCAGAGAGCTCATTAAACAATGGTTGAATAAGAGGGATTATAATTTTCTTGAGTATTATGGCAATTACTAGTCACAAAGACCAATAGCATCATCAAAGTAAACTCAATAGGAAGTATCTCATGGAAATTACAAGAGAACTTGACAAGGAGTTCCTGATGTATTCCTACTCTATATACTACTGTTCTATCCTAAACTACATATGTTGTCTATAAGTCCACTATACTATTACTACAAGACAAACATACTGCAACCATATCTTTGACATCATTGTTCTAGTTTCTTTTACCATGTTCCAGACTTATAATATAACATCATGTGACATGTCATGTGACCATGGTCATGTGCCTCTTTATTGTCCAAAAAGAAAAAGAAATTTAAAAGAAAACAAAATCAAAAATAAAATTAAAATAAAAAAAGAAAATCAAAAGAAAATGTTAGTGTCCAAGCACACTATAACATTGGGGATGGTATCTGAGAAAGTTTCAGCAGTAAGATAGAGGTGTTGACTTAGTAAACTTTGTAAGATTATTAGTAGTATTTAAGACTTGCAAGTAAGAAGAGAAAAATATCATAGACTTTAGTGGTATTTGAGTCTTAAGTGTTGGCAAAATGATAAGTCTCTTTACATTTACCCTCCTCTCAAATTTCTGTGACTTGAAGCAAGAAGCACTAGTCAAAAGTTAATACTTTGAAAGTCTGCCAAACAAACAAACTATGGAACTATGGAATTGAAATAGTGAAATTCAGCTACATGATCAGAAACAAATACATTTGTAGCATTCTCTTATGAGTTTGCTTCCAGGCTAAAACCCTTCTACTTGATCAAATACTAGTACCTCTTATGATACTAGTAGCTGTCCAAGATCTTCTCTTCCTCCTACTCTTTTTCTCTATTAATGATAACTGAGTCTGAAGAGGTAGAATATCTTCTAAAAATTAGGTCATTGGGAGCAACAGTGAGTTTGACCACTAAAAACACTAGATGTAGCCTTTATAGTATGGCTGGGAATTTGATATAATATAACACAGATTCCACTTGTTTTTTAATATATAAGGTCTAATATAGCAATGAGACAACTTGACAGAGGAATGTGTTATGTGAATGTCTGAGAAGTCCAGAAAAACCTTATCACCAGAGCAGAACACTATTATTGGAGTATGTTATTGATTATAATACTTGGCTATGTTCTCTTCAAACTTGTAAATAGTAGACATCATCTCTTTCAATATGAACCTTATATAATTCATGAACCTTGAGACACTCTCCAACTTTGACCTTCTTTGATAAGGCTCAAATTTCATTTGTAGCAGTTGCTGTGTAAAGGAGTATATATAGTTATTGTGCTAAAACTTCACCAACAGGAGAAGATCATGCCAATCACTCTATTGCTTATTGATGAATATTTGGAAATACTTTTTGAGCTTCTGATTCACTCACTTTATTTGTTTATTTGATTGGAGATGCTAGGCAGTAGATAAAGCAATTTTGACTCTGAGAAAATAATGGAGTTTCTTTGTGAAGAGTACTATGAACTGTAAACTCCTATCAGAAATAACACAAGTGGAGAGGTCATAGAGTTTCTAGACATGGTATGAAAAGAGCTTTGTGGTACCTTTCACAGTTGTTAGATATAGTTTACATCTCAGTATCTGAGACCCATAGCAGATTCTTGAAAAATATATAAGTGAGTATACTTTATCTAGAATGTGGATTTCAAATAATCTTTAGCTTTAGCATATGTGCTATGTCTCTACTAGTTATACTACTTACATATTTTGAAAGTTATACTTAGAAAGTCAGAGAGGATAAGCCTACTAGAAAGCAGAGAGGTATGTTATTGCCAACACTGGAGGTGAGCATTAGTATTAGTCAATTTTCAGAATAAGGATTTACAGTGTAATTACTGGCTTATATATCAAGTACTTTATCTAAGATAGTTATATAAAGAATAGAAACTGTATTCAAGTTACTCTAATTCTAAATGGTTCTCAAATGGAGAAATGGAGATTTATAATGTTGTCAGAGGATCTAGTAAGGATATCTAAGGAGTAATTGATGGTGTTGATCTGCACTAGAAGAGATTTGTAAGTACAAATAGAATAAAAGACATTATTCATAGATTGGGACAGATATGATCAGATTAGAATATAATAATAGTAACTATAATGTGAGTTGGAATGAATTGAGTTCTCTTCAAAACAGAGTCTACTTGTTGTGGCGACTACTAACCAAGACAGTTAATAGTATACTTAAATAGTCTTATAAGATAAGAATCTTGTAGTGATCATAAGAAAACTTAACAAGAAGTTTCTGACATATTCCTATACTATATATATAATTGGTATATAGTCCATGCTAACAATGAATAGCCCTACCCTAATGTTCATGTGTCAGCCATGAGTATACTATATGTACACTATAAGATAAACATGTTATAGGTATATATCTTAACATTATCCTTTTAGCCCCTTCTCTTATATTCTAGGCTTATGACATTATTTTATATGATGCATTATGTGACTGTGGTCATATGCCTCTTCATTGTTCAAGAAACCAAATTTGAAAAAAATAATAAAAATAAAAATAAAATCAAGGAAAATAGATAAAAGGAAAATAAAATAAAAATAAAAACCTAGAATTCAAGCACACTATAACACTACTACCATCATTACCATATCAAACTCTATGGACTCTGGAAGTTTTATAGTGAAGTCAACACTGATAATCTCCTATTTTATATTTGGTACAAGGAGTAGATATAATTCTTCTAGAGACAAGTGACAAATTGGCTTGGTCCATAAACAAATATTGTAAGTACCAACATATTGGCTAATATATCTAGACATATAAGGCCACCAATAGCTCTTGAATACTAGTTTTAGAGTTTTCTAGTACTTAGTATGCCCAAAAATCTTTGAATTATGATAAAGGGAAATAATATGATATCATAAGTCCAGGACATTAGGGATATAAATCTTTTCTTGAAAAAGAAGCAACTTATCTATCTCTAATCACTCAAAAGATTATATTGACTTAAAAAATAGTAGAAGAAGTTCTCTAACTGTATAAGCCACTAGTTCTTCTTGTAGGCTAGCTTAGTTATCTCAGTGAATATCTATCAAAAGACTATATTCCTCTTCTTCAAATGTTGGATCTTCCATTGTACATATTATTAGAAACTCTAGCCTAATTAAAACTATGTTCTCATTATTACATAAGCTATCACCATAGTCTAGTTTCTGAGACAGTGCATCTGATTTTCCTATAGACTTACCTAAATAATGATGCAGAACAAAATCAAACCTTGTTAGATATAACAACTACTATACTTGTTTGTAGTTAAGTTTCTTAGCTATCATAAAATACTTTAGGTTTCTATAGTCTGTCCAAATCTTCACAGAGTTTGGTATACCTTCTAGAAAGTAAATGTTGTCACTCTTTGAGAGCCTGAATGATTGCCAACATTTCCTTGTCATAGATTTTGTAATTACACTTAATAAGAGAAAGAGACTTGTTGGGGAATGTTACTAGATATCACTCACTATCTATCTTTGATTTTTGGGAAAGGACTACTCTTATTACATAGTCTGAGCTGTCCACTTCAATGTAAAACAGTATAGTTATTATGATTTAAGCTCAAGAGTTAAAATGCAAGAATAATCTTGTATTGGATTAATATAAGAGAACTTAATAGAGTTTTTAGTACAAAAGACCATCCAGTATTTTTACTATTATGACATTATTTGTTTTAGAACTTTCTATGTTTTTCTGTGTCATATGATAATTTGACTATGACCAAACATGTGACAGTTGTGACAGTAGCATAACTATATCTTAACCAAGTTCTAATAAGACAGAGAATAAGAGGAAAATAAAAAGAGAAGAATATAAAAAGAAACTAACTTTTTAAAGTTTGATAGTAGTAGTATTTAGAGAGGTTAAGATAGGCATATAAGTGATAGCTGTTGTAAAGCACTCCACTTAGTAAGAAAATAGTCCTAATCAGGTATTTAATAGAAAAATTTAGATAGTTGCACTTGTTTTGAACAATACTACTTATCTCTTTTTGTTACTTACTTTCAGCTCTCTATAAGAAGTATACACTACAGATAAGTAGTTTCTAGTTGTCTACACTACACCAAACTACTGTACACTCTGTTTCTTCCAACAGGTTATAGGCCCTGGTTACCTTTATTCTTAGTCAGCATCCCTTAGGCTGCTTCCTATCAATGAGAAAAACTTGACCAACTCTATTAGTAGGCTGACATCTTGTCACTTCTAGGCCTGTTATGGATCAAGCTAATTCTAAATCACTCCATGCCTATAGGATCCTCTTGCACCTTACATATACTGATAGCTTATTACTAGTTAGATTGAACATCTGTACTTTAGCTGGCTGCATTTGCTCTCTAACCCATGCTAGTTATTTTTATTGATAGTAATGGCCAACTTCATTACTACTCTCCTCAAACTTACTAGCCCTGCCAACTATTATTTCTAAAGAATTTGTGTTAAATCAACTCTTACTCTTATTATCTACCTTGGAGCTATCTTTACTGCTAATGATATACTAAATAATTCAGCACTCCCTTAAACAACTGATATGGATAAGATAGCCAAAAGGAACTTCTTGGGCTCTCAAGCTCTAGCTGTTCTTAACTCTACCTTACTAGATAACTTATTAATATATAGCTAGCCTAATGCTGAGATCTTTTGAGCTTATTTTCAGACTCTTATAGAAACATCTGGTCCAGTTTCAATCTTTGCTAATTACTAGAGAACAATTATGTTTCAAATCTCTGGTCACTAAAATCCTACTTTCCAAATTGCTGAGCTTGATTCTCTTTATATGAGACTTTGTGGAAATAACTGTGATGTTCTCTCTGCTTTGAGAGCAATAATATTTCTATCTACAATCACTTACTCGTGGGACTCCATTTCTGTCTCTATCCTTTCCTCTCATATATCTATCTCTGATCTTATCTAGAATGTTATATATTTTGCTATTCAGGCAGAATTCTCTAAGTGGACTAACACTACTAATGCTGCTTGCCATTCTGGTATCCCATAAATGGATAAACCCTCTCAGTGGAGAAAGAACTCCTAGTAGCAACAACAGTTACAAAGTAAAAGCTCTTTTGAGTAGCAAAAAAGAAAAAAGAAAAATAACTGAGGCAAAAAGAGTAGCAATACTCACTAAGCAGATAAAATAAGAAACTAAAATGATGACAGTAGCAATGTCTACCAGGCAGATAGTACTATTGCTTTTGCAAGCATAGCCACTATCTCTTCATCAATCCACTTTTTCTCTCCTAAGCCTTCAGTTATAGTTTCTCAACTTGCTAATCACCTTTCTATAACACATACTCCTTAAAGTGGTCCTATTTGAAGACCTCAAATACAAGCAAAAGTGTGAGCACTAAGATTCTATAAAAAGTACTTGGAGAAAAAGTTCTCTAACCCATCTACTAAGGCCTCAACCTTTAAAATCATAGAACTGTCTGCTGAAAATCCTCTTTCTATAGAGGTTGATCTACTTACAGCAACTATTCTCAAAAGATAGGCAGATGATGATAACTATGTGGTTTTTCTAAAGAGTAATGATGGATATAAATCAGATAGTTGAACTTGTAATAACCAACTATATGTGCCTTTTTCCTACCCAGTTGATGATTCACTGAATTCCTTGATTCAGTCCATCTAACCCTGTACTAATGTAAGTATTGTAATAGAGGACTTTATAGGGTTAAGTAGAGTTAATTATGCATATATATTTCAAGCCAAAATGAATTTGTTGTGCCTGGCTCACCTATTGTTGTGAATCTCTCTAAATGTGAAAAGGCACTATGCTTCTTATGTAAGGGTAAAAAAGTATCTCATAGCAGCTTTTATAAAGATGAATGGTTCTTAAACTCTAGTACTTCCACTCACTTTACTCTATTTAAGTCTGACTTTGTTAATATGACTCTGAGTGATTATAGCTGAGTTGAGACTGCAAACTCAAAATTTTAACTTAAAACACAAGTGTTATGGTCAAAAGTAAAATCTTGGATTGGGTTAATCACAAGAGAGCTTGATAAAGAACTCTGTACAGGGTTGTCTACCTTATATACTATATACAAATAGTTCATGCTCCACTACTTTAGCTTATCCTAAATGGCCATGTTTTATTGCAATAATGTGACAGTTGTGACCATGACATCATGTTAAACCCTAACTCTAAATAAAAAAGAATAAAAATAAAAATAAAAAAAAGGAAAATAAAATAGAGTCTATTATTCACAATTCTAATACAAAAGCACTACTATTTATGGTTGCTTCTGACACTGTTTTGATTGAACATGAAATCTTTGATCCTGAGAAAGAGATTACCAAGATTTCTGTGTCAAAACTATGGCCAGTATATTGTGTCTCTGGTATACAAATATATTTCCTTTCTACTAGACAGATTCTTCAGTCTGAGTTGAGAGTAAAAGATGATAAAAGTGGTTCCACTTTTCATGATAAGTCTGGTGATGCTGTCTTGTCAGCTACCTCCAATCTCTAGGGCAACATCTAGATTATAAGAACTTACATTCTCAAGCATGATGTTCCTAATTCTGTAAGCCTTGTAATAAGATATCTAGACTTTGAGACTTTGCATTGTTGCTTTGGACATGCCTCTGATGAGGTCATATGTCATGTCTTTGACAATGTTGAAGATGTGAAGAAGATCTGTTTTCTAACATAGAAACATATCTGCAATAGTTGTACTCCTCTTGGAAATATATACTAATGTAGTTTTCCTGAAAACCCTACTCACTCCAGTGAGCCTCTAGAGTTGATTCACTTAGATCTCTTTGAACTCTCCATCTTATCTTATTTAAAATACAAGTGGATAATTACATTTCTTGATGACCATTTCTCTTTTTGCAACATTGCTTTTCTGTACAAAAAGTCTGAGGCTGCAGATGCAATTAAGTCCATTTCAGATATGGTTAAACACTACTTCCCATCCTATAAAGAGACTGCATACTGATAATGGGAGAGAATATGTAACATTGGAATTACAATTCTTTCTAAGAGAGCAAGGGGTTATTTATGAGACTAGTACTCTGTATATATACCAACAAAATGGTTGTGCTGAATGATTAAACCACACTTTGCTTGAAAAGGTACAATCAATGCAACTTGAAGCATGTCTACCAGATTCCTGGTGGAAGTTTGCAATAGCAGCTACAGCTTATGTATATAATTGTACATCTATCAGATGTCTCAAGTGGAAAACACCTCAGAAAATCTTCTTGGGGAACAAACCCAAAACATTGCACTTCAATGCCTTTGGCTATGGGGTCTATATGCTCCTCCCTACTGAGATTTGTGCTAACAAACTTGCACCACACTCTGAATTGATGATATTTATTGGGTATGAGGATAATGGATACTGCTTCATGTAGCATACACAAGGAAATACCATTTTCCACTCCACACATGCTATCTTTGATGAGGGACTTTTTCCTAAATGCACTAACTCCAATGCAAAAGAGCACAAATCATATGATGAGTTATTAGATAAAACAAGTCCAGAGACAAAGTTGTTAGTGCCTAACTCTTCTGAAAAAGATGAACCTACTCCAGTACCCATTCCACACATATCCATTCCTCCTATCCAAAACAATTCTCCCACTTACTCTCCTTCACCTCCTCTCTCTTATAAGTCTACTTCTTCCCCACCTACTCCAAAACCTAAAAAACCTACAGTAGAGATTGAAGAGACAAATGATGTTGACTCTGACATTGAGATGCAACCACCTAGCCCTCAATGACCTTTGCAACCTGGTCTACAGACACCATAAGAAGATCCTAAATTAAAGAGATTTAAGCATCAAACCTAGATATCTTTCAGAGAAGGAAACATTTATAGAAAACAAGAATATCCTACCAATATTCTGCAAAACCCTTTATAGCAGCCAAGGGGAAGGTTCTCCAACCCCAATATGACCTGTAATAGACATGGAAATAAACACTCCACCTTCTATAGGTAAATCAGCTAAGCCAGCTATTACTAGTCACTTGGCACACCTTGCAAGAGAAGGGGCAGTAGAGCAAATTTGCTTTCTCTTAGCACAATGTACAACATAGTCTTGCCCAATTCCCAAAAACCTTGGAAATGTCACTAAATTACTAGCTGACATTCAAAAAAAGTGGCTTGAATCTTGTTTTGAGGAGCTGAAATCACTTAAGAATAGAAATGTCTATGAAGTTGTGGACCTCCTTAAGAGAAGAAAAGTGATCAAGAATTGCTAGGTATTCAATATTAAGTTTGATTGTTGTTATAGATCTCAACTTGTTGCAAAAGAATTTTCTCAGGTTAAGAAAATTGACTTTGATAAATTATTCTCTCCAGTTGTCTGCTATGAAACAGCATGCCTATTTTTAGCTGTTGCTGCTCTTGAAGATTGGAATATTCATAGTGTTAATGTAAAAACTGCCTATCTTTATAATGATCTGGATAAGGAAATCTATATGGAGTAGCCTGAAGGTTTTAGGCTACCTAGCAAAGAAAAGAAAGTCTGGTGACTCCACAAAGCATTGTACAGCCTTAAGCAAGCTGGCTTATCTTGGTAGTGAACTAAGTCAATATTGACCCTAAGATTTAAGTGATGCAAATCTGATGCTGATGTATATTACTTCATTTATGAAAAGATTAGAGAGCTGGTTATAGCAATTGTCTATATCTATGATGTTTGCTTCATGAGTTCAAAAGATTCTCTACTCTTCTTAGAGTTGAAGTAAAATTTATAATAAAATAGGAATGTCATGATCTTGGAGAAACTAAAGAGTTTCTTGGAATGTACATAAATCATAACCACAAGGATCAAAAGATCTTTGTAGACTAGTCTGAGTACTTAAACAAAGTCTTAATACAATTCAATATAACAACCAATCCAACAAGTACTCCACTCTCATTGGACTACATATTTAAACCCAATGATAAATAGTGTGATTCCAATTTTCATTAAAAGTACCAGCAAATGGTTGAATCTCTAATATATCTGATGATTTGCTTATATTCTAACATAGGATTTGCTATAGTTAAACTTGCTCAACAGATAGCAAATCCTTTAAATAAGCATTATTGAGTAGGATTGCACCTCTGTAGATACTTGCTCAATACTTACAAGTATCAGATAGTCTATTGTAGCTCACTCTAACTCAGATTGGGTACAAGATATAGAATCATGTAAATCTGTGACTGGCTACTTTACCCTAATAGCTCAAGGAGTAACATCTTGAAGTAACATCTTGGATAAGCCACTAGCAAAATACAGTAGTCTTGTCTTCAACTAAGACTGAATACATAGCCCTTTCAGATTATGGCCATCAGCTTGCCTGAGCAAAAGCCTTCTCAATGAGGTCAGTTTTAATGTCCCAACTCCTCATATTTATGGCAATAATCTTAGCTTACTGTTCTGGAGATCTAACACTATACAAGAAAAACACTCCAAACAAATTGATATTTACTACTACTATATAAGAGATCTAATTGAGGATAAACAAGTTAAATCATATTACATTAATGGAAAAGAGAACCCTGCTGATATTTTGACTAAAAACCTTGGCCAAGTTCTATTCAGTCATTTCCACCCATCTCTTGGCTTGGAGATACTCTAAGCTTATCTGCTTATACTTCTATCACTTAACAGCTGAAGTCTTAGGCAAGGAGGAGTGTTGTGAAGCACTCCACTTAGTAAGTATATAGTCCTAATCAGGTAGTTGATAGAAAAATTTAGATAGTCACACTCATCTTGAACAATACTACTCGTTTCTCCTCATTACTTGCTTTCAACTTCTTATAAGAAGTATATACTACAGGTAAGTGGTTGTCAGTTGGTTGCCAGTTGTCCATACTACACCAAGCTGCTGTACACTCTGTTCCTTCCAACAATAGCAGTTTCCAGAGCATCAAACACCATTTGTTGGTTTGCAGTTCATGTTTAAGTACTGTTGTTATCAGTGAGATCAAAAACAAAGCACATAATAGTCAAAAATCTGTGGATAAATTACTGATGGAAATTAATAAAACTAAGGAAGGCTTGCAATATGGTATAGTTCTGTGAGGTGAGCCAATTATAAAATCTAGCTATCTTCATAAGGTTTATCTTAACTTGATCTTCTAAAATGACTAGATCTAGATACTTAATCTACTGTTTGTCAAATTCACACTTCTCAGGACACATGAACAGTTTGTACTTAGCTAAAATCTCCATTACTCTACAGACAGCTTGATAATGCTTCTTCAATGTCCAGATATACTATTATTATATCTTCTACTATAAGATCTTAAAAGATATCATTCATTATGGTCTAGAATATAGCAGAGCTGTTTGTTATACTAAAGAATATCACCAAAAGTTTAAAAAGTCTATAGCTTGTATAGAAGACTGCCTTCTACTCATTACCAGATTTGATATGAACATTATTGAATCTTCAACATGTCAAGATTGCAGAAAGTGGACTTGGCTTTTTCTTATTTTCTGATTCTCATTTTCATTTTCTTTTGATTTATTTTTATTTTTCTATTTTTAAAAAACTAGGATTAGAGTTAGAGTGACAAGATCATGCTGTCACATAGCAGGTCACATCAGATGACATGGTCACAAGTCACATGACACATGGAAGGATGACATCATACAACATGTGATACATATGGTCATTTAGGGTAGGCTAGAAATAGCTCACATGGACCATTAGGTATTTGTATATAAGGTAGACAATCCTATACAGAGTTCTCTATTGAGTTCTCTTGTGTTA
>Ga0157359_1000576_pt1 | contig 13703 bp, 14 predicted proteins | sample AttcapACBM3_FD_111482 | JGI IMG/M metagenome (GOLD analysis project Ga0157359, IMG submission 111482) | Fungus gardens microbial communities from leaf cutter ant in Botucatu, State of São Paulo, Brazil - Atta capiguara ACBM3 | ecosystem: Host-associated > Fungi > Mycelium > Unclassified ...
AACTGTTCGAGAAAAAATTCTGTGTCTTTGCCCGCACTGGACACCCGGCACAGGGAGCCACGTCGATCAGTGAATTACTCCGCTACAGCTGGACAATGCCCACGCCCCGCGGCAGCTATTACCGCCAACTGGAAGAAGCCTTTGCCCACCGCTCGCAACTACCCACAGTCAGTGTGATATGTGAGACTTTTTCGTCCTGCATCAGCCTGATTGGACAAAGTGATTTTCTCAGCATTCTGCCGGAAGAACTGGGTTCTGGTGAGTTACTGACGCAGAAACTGGTGAAAATTCCAATTAAGGAGCCGCTTCCTGTTGCGGCGTATTACCTGATTCAGCGCCGGGATGTGCAGCAGACGCCGCTGGCGGCTGCGTTGATTAATTTGTTTCGGCGGGAGGGGCGTGGATTGTAGGGTTTGGGGATCTATCTCAAACTATCTCAAATTTTGTGAATTTTGAGATAGTTTGGGACAGCGGGATATCCATGAAATATCCCGTAAATCGAGTTAACTGGCTGATCTGAATATAATTCGAGTGATAATATGATGGCGTTTTTATCCCGCCAGTCGCCCACACTGCTTTTTCATCCCTTCAAATACACATTCAGCAAGCGCTGTAGGAAATGACCCAGTCAGCAATGCAGCTACACGTTCAATAACTTCCGGGGTCATGGATATAATCTCATCCATCATTGACTCAACCTGCTGTCTTCCCAATCCCGTTAATTCTCCGTGGCTTATCCAGTGCCGCCGTTGAATTTTATAGAGATGGTAGTAATTACTGCTACCACGTACAGCCATTGCCAGCTTACATTTCTGCCAGGCTATCTGATGATTACCATGACCAATAACCGGCCAGGCTGAAAGAACATCATAGAAAGGTGTAAGGTGATAACGACCTTGTGGCTGAAGAGCAATACTGAAGTTTTTGGCGTGGCCATCCGTCGCTGCCAACAGCCAGAAAATTATTTGTGCTCTGAAGAACTGCGCTTTGTCCTGTTCCGCCTTGTCTGAATAATTCAGGATTTTCATGATATCGGAGATACCCGGTCCACCATCAGACTGGTATTTTTTCAGAGGAGAAATCCCTGATGCCTGACACATATCTTCCTGTGGCAGACGTATGATCCATCGTCGATCAGCAGACCACCTTCTGTCAAAACGCTCAACAATCAATGCCTTCTGATCTTCAAACTGTGCCATCTGTGTTTTAGCAACAGGTAATCCGTAATGCTCAAGCAATAAGGAACACAGCCATTCATTTTCAACCGATGAACTCATATCGGCCTGCATATTCCCGACCAGTCCAATCGGTAATTTAAAGATATGCGTCGTGGGTGTATTCCCTTCCGGTAAGCACCATTGATCTTCATGCCACAATAACGCTGTTTTTTCCTGCGCACCGGCAATCGATAAACGCAGATCATCCGTGTTTTCCTGCCAACCTGGCTGCAATAACGCGGTGGTATTACGCAACGTGGTAGCAATATCAGCCTCAGACAGAGGACGCGCAGTTACAGAAAATAAATCTTCAGGTTGTTCATCAACGTGCAATAACTGTATTGCACCAACACAATCTTTTCCCAATTCCCTCAACAAATCAAAAGGATCGAGACTTTCAGCCTGGTAACGCATAGCTAAACGTCTGCGGATACCTTCGCTGTCAGGCAATAAATTATCAAAATAGTCACGGACAATATTACCGCGATACGAATGATTACCTGGAGTGAAATCCAAAGAGAGAGATAAAGGTCTGCCCTGCTTATTCTCAATCCATTCAGGAAGATATTGCAGGGTATCTTCACCCTTCACTTTTTCCCAAAATCCAACCTGAATGCCATTCATCCATATATCTAAACGCTGTTGTGCTCGACTCATATCATCACCATTCTTCCCTGCTGGCTGGAGAATCTGTTTGCTGTTCTATCTCTTCCCGCATTGCAGAAGACACAGCAAAAAGTGTTCGTGGATCAGAAGAAAACACGATCTGAACACCCAACACGGCAAATACCCGAAATAACCGCTCCATACTGGCACTGGCTGGATTCGCTTCCAGCCGGGCATAGGTTTGCTGCGTAACACCCAACCTGGCAGCGACGTCCTTTTGCGTTAATCCCTTTTCTTTACGAAAACCCACCAGAAACGGGCGTAACTGGCTCAGGGTTTTTAATGGATAAAGGGTATTCATCGGGGATTTATCCTTGTTGCAGAGACAAACTATAGACTGTTTTTTATACATTACAGTCTGTAGATTGTAAATGCACAAATACAGCTTTTAGGCTGTAAAATGATAAAAACAGCTTATTTGCTGTTATGGATATTTTATGTTTATAAAATTAATCTAAATAATCAGAAAATAGCAAAAAATGTCGCTAAGTTAATAAACGAGATACCGTAAATTATCCCCTCTCCCACTTTGGAATCTGCCCCGCAAAAAAATGCAATGTGATCCATCCGGTTTACATCACCGGGTTTTTGATATGAGATCCCGTTACTCAATCCGGTAATAACGATGCTCATTCAGGACACATTATGCGTTTCTATCAGATCGAACCCACGCTGGAGAACTACTGGCGCGGGATCATCCTCTTTGGCAAAAACGTGGCTTCTTATAAGTTCGCCCTTGCCCAGGCGCTATACGATCTGAAACCTGTCGGCAGTGATCTGATCCTGCTGGAAGATCTTGCGGTACCCTTTAGCGATCATTTGTGTCGCCATCTGCAACATGCCCCCAAACAGATCACTTCACGCAGCAGTAAGTTTCTGACTGCCTGCACGCAATTTAATGCCGGAGAGATCAGCCGCGATGAACTGACAAACATCACTGTGCGTCAGGGATTTAATAACGTGATTGATGCCTTTCATAACGTTAATCAGGGCGAGATTGAGAAACGTTTTTTCCTGGATGAGCGTAAAACCCATAAAGGCATTCGCCTGACAGAGAACTTCTGGCAACTGGGGGAACGAGCGCAGTACCACAATCTGCGTTTTGAGACCGATGCCCGCTGGAAACTGGTGGAACAGGCGTGGGCAATGAATATCTCCAGCCGCCTGATCAACGTGGAATACGATGATAACGAGCAGATGCTGTTCAGCCGTAATAACGATCGTCGAGTGGATATCTCCAGTTGTCGCGACAGTCTGAATGGTTATCAGAAAGGCCGCTGTTTTTACTGCTTTGCTCCGATCAGTCTTGAACCGGGCGATGAACAGTTTGCCGATGTTGACCATTTTATTCCGTGGACAGCACGCAATGTGGTACCTAATGTTGATGGCGTCTGGAACCTCGTACTGGCCTGTAAATCCTGTAACCGAGGGGAAAAAGGCAAATTTGCCCAGCTTCCGACACCAAAACTGCTGAAACGTCTGCGAGACAGAAACGAGTACTTTATTAACAGCCATCTGCCATTGCGCGAGACATTAATCCGTCAGACAGGTAACACAACTGAGCAACGTGATACATTTTTGAATGACAGCTGGAACCACGCATATGAGGTTCTTTTGCACCTGTGGGAACCCACCGCACAAGGAACGGATATTTTCTGATGACGCTTGAATACTACCAAAGCAATGCCGAGCAGTTTTTCAGCTCCACGGTGAATATTGATATGACACCGCTGTATCGTCCGTTTCTGGCACATATTCCTGAGGGCGGCCGGATACTGGATGCCGGATGTGGCTCCGGGCGAGACAGTAAGGCATTTGCGGATCTGGGTTATCAGGTGGAAGCCTTTGATGCGACGGCAGAGTTGGTGAACCTTGCCCGGCAGCATACTGGATTGCCGGTAGCACAGATGACGTTTAGTGAAGTGGATGCCGTTGCGCGTTATGACGGGATTTGGTGCTGCGCTTCGTTGCTGCATGTCGGGGCTGATGAGTTGCCTGCTGTGATGGCGAAGCTGGCCAGGGCGCTGAAACCGGGTGGCGTTTGGTATTTGTCATTTAAGTATGGTGAAGGTGAATGGGTTAAGGATGGACGGCGGTTTACGGATCTTGATGAGGCTGGGCTGGAAAGGTTGATTCAGGGGTTGGATGGGATCTCTTTGATTGAGCGTTGGATTACGGTGGATCAACGGCCGGATCGGGTGGAGTCTTGGTTGAATGGGATGTTGGGGCTTAAAATTTAGCCCCATTAAACATTAAGTCATTCCGAATCGTTCGTCTCTTGTGATTGTAATATTTTCTCTAGCAACTTACATTCTGCAGGTTTTGTAATCATTCGCCAAAAACCTATAGAAAATAGAAACATAACGATAGACATTAAGCATAATACTAAACTCTCCCAATCTGAAATATCTGTTGATTTGTAAATAGGTATCGACAGAATAAATATTGCAGTAAGAAATAACTGTAGTGCAAACAAAATATACATACTGTTATCAAACCAGAAATAAATGCCTTTCTTAAATACCACAACATCATTTTCAATCTGTAAAAATGGTCTGAATTTCTTAAAAAAATCAGCAGAGATTAAATTTTTATTTTTACCAAAAAGTTGTAAGATCTTTTTTTGAATAAACACATTAGAAATACCTGTTACGCGATAATTAATTATCCGCATGATATCTTCTTCTATTAAAAAAATCATCTCACTAGAGAGCTTGTAACTGTTCAATATACGTTGTAATTCATTTAATCTGGAGTTTTTAACTTCATTGAAAAAATTAATTACCCCTCTAATTTTCCAGATAACAACACCTAATGGCACTGCCAAAAAAACAATGATAACCACCTGTTTTATCTGAAAGATCCCCTTATCCACAGATATAGAAAGCCATTTATTTAATATATTAATCAGTTCACCAATAATTTCCACAATAAAATTTCCACCATATAAAAACATCTACTATAATATATTTTTATAGAAACATACATCCTTACGAAAAAAATAATTTCAATGAAATATAAAATATATTTATGATTCATTGAAATTATAACTAATAATTTAAGTAACCTAATAACTATATTAATTAAAAATAGGTAAATCTCTACCATGTCAGATATCTAAATTTGAATTTTCATTATTTTTAAACTCTTACAACACGTTAAACGAAACACAAGGAAGTACATATGATAAATAAGAAATTTTGGATCAGATGGAGCAGTATCACACTGCTCTGCTTGGTATATTACGTTACCATGCTGTATTTCGATCTTATCTTTGCTCTTAGTATCTCAGAGACAATGAGTCAAGGTCGCGAGTTTACAGCTGCTCAATACATCTGGTGGTTTATTCAGGAACTATCGCGAAATCATTCTGATTCAGCGTTAGCATCTATCGTTGGATTCGCTGTCTGTGTTCCATTTATCCTGCTCGTATTTAAGAAGATAAGATGATTGTCAAAGGCTGGAAAATTCCAGCCTTTTCTGCTCTTCTGGTAATCTATTCGCTCTATTAATAACCTTAACTAAATGTATTTATTCTTCTATTTTATTAAGCAATCGAATCAATGACCTACCCAATGCAGCGGCCATATTAACAGGGACGGCATTACCAATTTGTTTATATATTGCTCCAAGTGCTCCTTTAAATTCCCAATCATCAGGGAATGTCTGTATTCTCGCATATTCCCTAACCTGAAGAGGTCTGGTTTCAACAGGATGGCAGCGTTCTGTTTGTTTTTGAGCTGGTGACGTTGTTAAAGTCAAACTCGGCTCATCTAAGGATAATCGCCTTGCCATTCCCGTTTTCCCACCGCCGAGGAAATAGCTTCCTTGCATGTATTCTCTTTGCAAATCATCACTGAGATCTCGCCAATATCCACCTGGTGGAACATGACTCATAATCCATTTTTTTCTTTCAGGATAGACTTGTCCGAGTGAACATGGAACATCCGAAGAATAGAGGTCACCCGCAAAAAATGCATCCCTTAGAGTAAAAACTCTTTTATACGGTGAAGGCCATTCAAAAATTCCCTCATAAAACAACTCTTTCTGAATCCCAACTAAAATTAATCGTTCTCTTTTTTGTGGAACCTTATAAAAAATAGCTTTTAAAACCTTAGGTTCAATTAATTTATATCCTAAATCATCAATCACTTTTTTGATTGTTTCCAGAGTTCTCCCTTCATCATGGTTTAACAAACCTCTCACATTTTCAGCCATAAAAACCTTCGGCTTCAATGTTTTTACTGCTCGGGCAAACTCAAAAAATAATGTTCCTCTGGTATCTTCGAAACCTAATTTTTTCCCTGCATAAGAAAAAGCCTGGCAAGGAAATCCTCCTGTCAATATATCAACTTCATCCTTAATTTTAGTAAAATCGACAGAAGAGATATCACCCTGAAAAACATTCCATTCAGGCCTATTATGTACTAATGTTTCACAGGCAAATTTATCCAACTCATTAAGAAAAATGCTATTAAACCCAGCTTGTTCCATACCAATAGCTAATCCACCACCGCCAGCAAACAACTCGACGAGGTTATATTTACGCTTTGGTTTAGAGTTTAACTCTTCATCCCATTTACTTTCATCCAACTGCCGGATCTCAGGAAAATGTTTAACCTGAGAATGATGAACAACAAGCCGATCATCGATAGATTCTGTCTTAATGATACCTTTTGAGACCCAACTTTCGATAGTTCTCTTGGATTCTGACAAAATATCTGCTAATACTTCTAAGGTGAAATATTTATTAGAATTTTCACTAATTAATTGATTTTTTTGGACATCATCCATCTGACGCTTCCAATCTAGTTGATTAACACTGTTTTATTATACAGTGGTTTTGCGTTGATGTTGAGTAGATTTCTGTATATTTAAAGTGAACTTATCATGGTGAAATTATGAGCAACAAAGAGATTATCCTTACAAAAGTTAAGGAATGGTTCTCAGAGTCAATTGCAAAAAATCATATCAAAAATACAGAAAAATTAGTGAATCCTGATGAATTCAATATTAATCCTTTTTTAGCTGTTTATCTTGCCAAGTATCTTACAGGCAATGCTTCTCCCGAAAGTATTGCAAAAGCTCTCGTACTACCTCGTGTATTAAGTACCTCGATAACAACATCATTTGGTACTCATATGCAGAGTTTTTTAAGTATCATCAAAGAAACCTATGGTAGTACAACCTCAGGTGTTGATATTGAATTCATTGATCAGATCGATGGAAATAAAAAATATTGTCAGTTAAAAGCTGGCCCCAATACGATCAACAAAGATGATGTTGAATCTATAGCTGGTCATTTCAAAAGTGTTAGAAATCTGGCAAAAACGAATAACATTCGTATATATCATGATGATATGATTGTAGGTGTATTATATGGTGACAGTAGTGAGTTAAGCGCTCATTATAAAAGAATCACATCTCAATATGAATATCCTGTCATTATAGGTCAGAATTTTTGGTTACGATTAACAGGAGACCCGGATTTCTACGCTGATCTAATTAAAGCAATTACTTCTGTGGCGATAGAAGCAGATTATAGTCAGGAGCTAAAAAGAGTAATTTTAGAACTTGCTAAAACTGATAAAATTCGACAACTTTCATCCTTATAATATTAATATGAAACCAAGCTATATATATCATAATAATGGCTTGGTTTCATTACCCCCCTATTTAAATCATTCTTACACTTATAATGACAAATAGAATAATTTTTTATTAAAAATATACACTTTCTATTCCTTTCTATTCCTTTCTATTCCTTTCTATTCCTTTCTATTAATTACGATCTCACATTCCAATCGTCCGTATACTGGACATTACCATCAACATAACGCCACGTGATTCTGTCATACATCAGAGAAACCGATTCCATATGATTGATCTGTGAATTTCCCATCATTTTAGTATTTGGCATTCCAGGGTTAATACCCGTTACTTTCACACCTTCAATGGTCATAACAAAGTAGCACTCTTCCTGTCCTGCATGGTTAATGCGATACCAACGAATCTCCGCACTTTTCAATGTTTGCCCTGTAGCAACTGCTTTATACAAATACGGGCTGGCGCTATCAAACTCCTTTTCAATCATTATCGGAGAATGCGAACGCTTACCTGTAATTTTACCATCAGCACTATCTACCGGGATGTTCAAACCATGGCTAAAACCAACAACTTCTATACTTCCTTCACGATCTTGAACATCTACAGATCCTTTAATATCTGCACCGCCATCATCTTTAAGCCACATATAAGCTGGAACAGGCATTTTACAAACTCCTTTTGGTTGTGATTTTCCTTGTGATAATCCAGTAACAAACGATCGTTAAAATTAGTTGAAAACCCATAATCACTACCAGAGTGAAAGTTGAGTATGTTTCTTTAGGGAAAATAGCCTGATAAGGCAACAAACGAAACAGTGCCCAAAACAGGAAGGTAAATCCGAATATTTTAATAAGTCGCCGCCATATAGATTTTATCCAGTCGATGGAAACATCTGTCAGACTCATTTTTCGTGTCATGGCACTATACGCTATAGTAATAAAACTCATTACAGGCACACTGATTAATGTGTTAATCAGGATGCTTAAATAAGCATTTAATGACTCTCTTGCTTCAGGATCAGGTTCACCTAAAATAAAATGGGTAAACTTATCAACACTCTGGAAATCGAAAAGCCTTGTGACAGAGTGAACCAATTCATCGTATGGAACTATTTTAGCAACTGTCAGCATAACCACAGCGAATAATGCTATTTTGAGCAATAAACTAAAGACATGTTTGGCCATTGGCGATTACCTCTATCGAACCATATGCTTGTAGTTTCCTCATGCGAGGAACATCTATTTTCCGGGTTCTCAGCAAGGCATTACGCAACATAGCAAAATCAGAATCATGTGGAAGAGTAATGCAACCTTCTGAAAGGACACCGGGATGTAACCGAAAGTGGCCACGCCTTATCCCTTCAACCCATGTAATATCGTCGATATTTCCATCATCACGCCATAATGCAAACCATTCAGAATGTTTAAATGTAGCTCCGTTAGCGAAATGATTATAAATGTCCCTCATCCCAGCATTGAACCGGGATTTCAACCCTCCTTGCGGGCGATCAACAATCCAGTATTTCCCTGCTGGTACTGGTCCTTTATTAGGAATCTTTCCACATGCACCACGATTACGATAAACACCATTACCAGAGAAAGCTAAAAATGTGCCAATACCTGGAAAAAATAACGGAGAATAGTACGCATCATTAATGATAAACTTTCCATGTAAAGCCATAGACAATCCTTTTATCTATACAAAGACAGTTCGCTTATTGTACTTTTTTTCATTAGTAAAAAATAAAATTTATTGCGAGCAATCTCTGATTTTTAGGACAAAAAATATAACATTTATTAAAAAATTAGAATATTTTAACAAACCGATATTGAAATATATTGAGATTAGCTGGTACTTATAAACATTAGTTTTTGACTTTCTGTATAGTCCCCCCTGCAGGGATCTACCATTTCAACCGGACATTTCATCACTAAGAGTGATTGCCAAAAACGAATGCCGTACAACGTGCTGAACAACTGCTAACGAAAATCGGTTTGCTCGATAAAATCAATGTCTGACCATACAGCATGTCAGGAGGACAGTAGCAACGTCTCGCTATTGCCCGGGCACTGGCAATGGAGCCTTCGATCATTCTGTTTGATGAACCGACTTCTGCACTTGATCCGGAACTGGTTGGTGAAATTCTTGCAGTAATGAAACAGGTTGCGCAGGAAGGGATGCCCATGGTCATCGTCAGCCATGAGATGGGCATTATTACGGGCAGCCTCTGTACCTTCAGCAAGGAAAGCACGTTTAAGCACATCAAATCTCTGCCAGCTATCAACAAAAACGGCGATATCAATATCGCGAGTTCGACGGCCAATACTCCTGTTGTAAACAAGATGGAGCAGAATATAAAACCGAAGATTCAACCAAATAGACACTGAAATGAATAAGGAAATAAAGCAAAAATTAAATTAAAAACAAAATAATAACAAACACTTATGGCATAAACCTCATTACTCTCCCTCCTCAAAAGGGTTCAATTCTTTCCCAACCCAAAAGATTATTTTTCGAGCATCATCACACTTTTTGCAACAACTGTTTGCCTAATCAAATTCGTCAAAATATATTGCTAACTCGAGTTAGCTAATTTTTCAAAAAAAGACAAATTAATTAACTACAGCAGTGTTAAACCAAGGGTATGAATAAAATCAAGGTGGTATGAGGAGTAAAAAAATAATGTATAAAATAATTTATAAATCGACAGTTAATTAAATTATATTTAAAAATTTATTGCAAGATCATCATATCACTCGGAAGAAAGAGTGAGGGGTTTTTACGCCTTACTTAATTAAAGTTGTTGCCGTATATAAACATCGAACTCTCCTAAATTTCCTGTATAAGGATAGGGTTATGCAAGCTACCTATAAACATTCTATCGAATCGATAATTACTGAAGCCAAACGCAGACTCGATCTTCGGGAAGCACCTGGCAGTACCAAAGCTGGTTGGTTAATGATCACGGCATTGCTGATTGAATCATGGGATATTTATTCTATGGCTTATATCATGTTTGCCTTAAAAGACGTTTATAACCCCAGCAGTTTACTTCTGGGGATGACTGCTGCCGGAACACAATTTGGTGCGATTATCGGTGCTCTATTGGGTGGATGGTTAACGGATAAATTAGGTCGCAGAACTATTTTCTTATGGTCGATGATCCTATTTGCTGTTTTCGCTGTACTACAAGGGTTAGCTCCTAATATGTACTGGCTGGCAATCGCTCGTGTTTTGGCCGGTATTCCTGTAGGTGCAGACGTGGCAAATGGCTTTACTTATCTGATGGAAGTCATGCCAAAAAGTAAACGTGAAGTGATGGCTAACCGCTGGCAATTTATGTTTACTCTGGGAATTCTCGCAGCGATTCTGTTAGTTACTACATTAGTGATTGCCGGGGTCGACAATAACATGATCTGGCGAATCGTTCTGGCCGTTCCTGCAATCCCGGCAGTTATTTTGTTATTCCTGCGTAAAGAGTTACCTGAAACACCAGCCTGGTTTATTGAACGCGGCCGTTTTGCCGAGGCTAAAAAAACAGCACGTGCTTACTATGGTGACAAAGAGGGTGATTTCCTGGATGACCTTCTTCCTGAGACCGACGTTAAAATTCAGCAACCAAAAGTTTCTGAAGCATTAAAAGATTTGTTCAGCCGCCGATTCTCTCGTCGCTCAACTCTGTTTGGCTGGATATCATGTGCAGTTCAGTCGTTTGAAAACTGGTCATTCTCGTTCTATTTGCCGCTGATTCTGGCAACCATCGGGATTTCCAGCCAGATTGAAAATAATCTGGCACTGCTGACAATCAGTGTTATATCAGCTATTTCTGCTTTTGTTGGTCCTCTGTTACTGAATAAATTAGGACATCGTGGCTTAAGTCAGTGGGGCTTCATCCTGGTTGCTATCGGGATTGTGATTGCGGCATACGGCGTTTATGAAATGCAATTTGCTCTGATTACCGGTGGCGCAGCTCTGATGCTGTGGGGACATTACTGGAGCGCAGAAAGTGGCATGACTATCTGTTCACTGGTGGCAAAACCGAAATACCGTGGTGTGGCTTCTGGTATCGCTTATACCATCGTTAAAATCACGGCTTTTGTGACCACCGCATTCTTCCCATTGATGTTTGAAAAACTGGGCGTGCCGTTATCTTCACTGATTATTGCAATTGCACCATTCTGTGCTTTCCTGTGTGCAACCTTCATCCTGCCAGAAGTATTCGGACATACGGCTGGGGAGCATGAAGAAGATGAACAAAGTAACACTCAAAATGCCGCGGATACTTATCACCAAGGTAAAGTAACCGAATAAAAAAATGAGTGACAGGCCACCTTATCTAAGGTGGTCTGTCATTATAATTTTCAGCATCTCCCATCATCAGAACAATCCAACATCAATACAATCAAGAGACAATTATCATGGCAAAGATACTGAATGTGGGTATCATTGGATACGGTATTTCCACCAAAACCTTTCATCTCCCTCTGGTGACCGCTACTGAAAATTTAAAACTGGCTGCTATCTCCACATCCAAACCAGAGAATATTCCAACTGAATTGGCAGACGTCACTATCTGTCCGCATTACGAAGATATTATCCATCATACGGATCTTGATCTGATTATTATTCCCACGCCAAATCATACCCATTATCCACTGGCAAAAGCTGCTCTGTTAGCAGGCAAACATGTGGTAATTGATAAACCATTTACCATTACGCCAGAGGAAGCCAGAGAACTTTCGGCGATAGCTAAAGACAAACAGTTAATTCTGACTGTTTTCCACAACAGACGGTGGGATGGAGATTTTTTAACCGTAAAACATCTGATTGAAAATAATGTGTTAGGCGAGATCAAATATATTGAATCGCATTTTGATCGCCATATTCCTACAATCCGCTCCAACTGGCGGGAAACGGATATTCCGGGCAATGGTACATGGTACGATCTTGGCGCACATACTATTGATCAAATTCTACAACTCTTTGGCATGCCGGATGAATTATCAGTTGATTGTGCCAAATTGCGGGAAGATGCCGTTGCCGTCGATTTCTTCCATGCACTGATGAAATACCCAACCAAACGTGTGGTGCTGCACAGCACGATGATCGGTGCCGACCCGTCACCACGATTTATTGTGCATGGTACAGAAGGTTCTTACACCATTTACGGTATGGATCCGCAATCAGAACAACTCAAAGCCGGTATGTCGCCGTTGGATCCTAATTTTGGCGTCTATAACGTAGATGGCAAACTCACCCGAATTATTGATGGCCAACCAGTCAGCAGCACCTATAAAACAGTAAAAGGACAATACAACACCTTCTATGCTGCCGTCAGGGATGCCATAACAGGCGCAGGCGAAAATCCGGTCAGTACCGACAGCGCTTGTCAGGTAATGGAGATCATCTTCAATTATGCATAAAAATTTATGTCAATAAGTTCAGCATATTAAGTGGTTTTTATCGATCACCATCACATTTTATCAAAACGTTAATTGTGCGCGTTGAGACTTCTTTTTATATTGCTAACTCGACGCAGCACACTACCACATCATTGACAACAAACTCTGAATCAAGATTTATGCCCGGTTTCAGTAACGACTGAAAACCTCATACAGCAGGTTGTTACCCACTGATGTTTCGTATTCAGATGTATTAAGGATTACACATGAAGCACAAAATTCAGAAAGTTGATGTTCATCTGGTTTCCGGGCCTGTTGGCGATAACTATGCCGATGCTACCCGTAAAGTAGAAACCGTTGGCTATACCGTTGTACGTGTTACCACTGATCAGGGATTAGAAGGTATTGGTATTACGTATCACGAAGTGGGTGGTGAAGCGACGCGTGAACTGATTATGCACAATATTGCACCACGTCTTATTGGCCGTGATCCTTTTGATAATGAATTGATTTGGCAGGATTTCTTTGGCTATCTACGCGGTGTTGGCCGTAAAGGTCTGACCTTCTGTGCACTGAGCGCCATTGATATTGCACTGTGGGATCTGAAAGGTAAAATCGTCAATCTGCCACTGTACAAAATGTTTGGTGGCGGACGGACTCAGGTTCCGGTTTATGCCAGCGGCGGCTGGACATCATTCACTGATGATCAATTAGTTGATGAGATGAAAGAGATGGTGTCTCAGGGCTATAAGATGATCAAATTCAAAGTAGGTGTGGATGGCGGACGTAACCCTAACCGTGATGTGACCCG
>Ga0157359_1000579_pt1 | contig 13675 bp, 9 predicted proteins | sample AttcapACBM3_FD_111482 | JGI IMG/M metagenome (GOLD analysis project Ga0157359, IMG submission 111482) | Fungus gardens microbial communities from leaf cutter ant in Botucatu, State of São Paulo, Brazil - Atta capiguara ACBM3 | ecosystem: Host-associated > Fungi > Mycelium > Unclassified ...
AACATGGCAATAGCATATTAGCTTTATGGATAAAGTATAGTCTTTAGGGTAGGTTAGAATTAACTTAGCACAGACCATTGCCAAAAGGTATATAAGATAGACTAGATTGTAGTAGAAACTCTACTGAGTTCTCTTATATCACTCAATACAAAAGTAGTCTTTGTCCTAACTCTTGGACTGAAGTTATAACACTTATTAAGTTCTTTTGTAATCTTTATAAGACTCTTACTCTATAAAAATACTTAGTATACTATTGATTATTTTGATTAGTGGTTGCCACAATACTATTGTCAGAATCAAAGATAGTAGACTTTATTTTATTTTTATCTTATTTTTTATATTTATTTTATTTTATATTTATTTTTTATTTGAACTTAGTATTAGGTATTAGTGTGATGTTATATATGACTGTCACAAACTGTCACACATTGGTCACAAGTCACAGTCACACAATCATATATCATACAGAAGAATGTAAAAGATTCCAAAATAATAACACCATCTCATATATCAACAGTATGTAATACACATGACTATGGCTTTTAGGGTAGGCTAAGATTAGTATAATATAAACTAGTAGTCTAGCATAGTATATAAGATAGACACTTTTGTACTTGTAACTTCATCAAGTTCTCTTGTATAAACCCTATACAAGGTTTTACTTTTGACATATTACTAAGTCTTGAGTTGTAACAACTATCTGTTAGGTATGGTTTTTACTTGAGGTAAAAGTCTGTAATTTGTTACACAAAACAGAACAGATAAAGTATTAAGACTTATCTGTAGAGTAATATAACCAGATGCAGACAATAATCTTGGCTTTAACTTATATGTTATACTAGCTATATATTATATAGTTATAATTTTAGAGAGAAGAAAGAACAGATGAGACTAGGAAGAGTAAACAGGTTACTTAGGTTCAATTATTAGACTGAGGAAAGTATAGAGTATCTACCAATCTTAAATATAAATACTAAGTACTATGACTAAGACTATAACTAGAACAATAGTAGAGAAAAAGATAGCTAAGGAAATACTAGAGACAAACTCTATACAATATAATGACAGAGAGCTCAGGAAACAAGTTATTAGGAAATGAAAAATATAAGTGTGGAAGCATATCCAGAAATGAATGTGGTTATTCACAAGAATAGATAAAGTATCTAGGTTGTAAATTAAGCCAGAATGTTTATTTACAGACTATCAAGAGAATAATGTTATAATAGAACTTGCTTTAAGTAACTATCCATGACCAGTCATATAGAAAGAGATTAGATCAAGTATGGGAACTTATTTGGGAATGAATATGAATATCTATGAGGTTGGACAGAGTATCCAGATTGTGGATCAAGCTTGGAAGCTTATTCATAGATAGATGATGTAACCTTGGATGACAACTTTGGTCTCAACTTATATGTTGTGCCTATTGTCTATCATATGGTTGTAATTTTGAAAGTTAATGTATCAGGGAGAAATAAGAGAAGAGATTCTAGGTGGCTTCTTGGCTAAATCTGAGTTGTATTCTTAGTTGATTCTTAGTTGATTTCTAGACTAAAGATTATAAAGTATCTACTTAGCCTTAAATACTAAGTCTATAGTTAGAACTGTGGCTAAGAAAATAGTAGTGGAGGAGATAACTGAGAAGACATTATAAAGACAGTTTTTAAGATATAGAATGACTGAAAGTTTAGATGACAAGTTGCTAGAAGATAAAACATAAGAAACTGATTTATATATGAACAAGCATGGATATGGAAATATTATAGACTAACTTAACTTCTAAGACATTTACTTTCTGACTTCTGGTTAGAACTCTAACTATACCTAGGTATACTTTCACATTTATAATTATTCACATATGGATCAACTTCTTGTATTTTATCTCCTAGCAACTTGTTATCTAAACTTCAGGTAGTTCTATATCTTAGAAACTATCTCTATAATGTTTTCTTAATTATTCTCTACACTATTACTCCTTAGCCATAGTTCTGACTACAGATCTAGTATATAAGATTGAGTAGATACTTTGTAGTCTTTAGTCTAGAAATTGACTAAGACTTAACTAAGTGTCTACTAAATAACACTTTCTTTTCATCATTCAAAATTATAATCATATGACAGATAGTGGACACAACATATAAGTTGAGACCAAGGTTGTCATCTGAGATTATATTGCTAATTCATGGATAAGCTTCCAAACTTGATCCACAACCTGGATATTCTGCCTAATCTTATAGATATTTATATCTGTTTCCAGATAAGTTTTCATACTTAATCTAACTTTCTTCTTATATGACTGATTGTAGACATCTAATTATAGATATTTATTTAAAGTAAGTTTTACTCATCCTAACACACTTTTTAATAATACTCTATGGTCTTCTCCAAAAAATTATTTGTAGATTCCAACTTGTAATTTCCTTTTGCAGCTATACTATAACTAAGTAGACAACTTGCTAACATTATAGCAAATCCTTCTTGTTACTCAAGATGACTCAATCTACAACCAACTTCTCTTGTTTAGTCACTAGTACATGCTATTTCAGAAGCTATAGGTATATTTCTGCTTACTGCTTCAGACTCTAGCATTATTCTAGTAGATAATGATTCAAACTAGGAGGATACTCCAGCTTTAGAAGATCAGGATCTTCCACCATCTACTCCTTCTTCCTCTGTTGATCAGAGAAGACCCTAACATTAGCTAATAAACCTACTGTATAAAGTTTTTAATTAACTTAAGAATAATCTAATGTTATAGCTTAAAACCAAAAGTAAGTTAATAGAGAAACCTTGTATAGTTAACATAAAAAAACTTAATAGAATTTTTAAGTACAATTTGTCTATCTTATATATACTAGGCTAATAGTCTGTGCTATACTAAATCTAGCCTATCCTAAAGAGTATATATTTGTCTTAAGGTCAATATAATATATATTATATAATATTACTATTTTAGGACCTTTGATAATGTTCTTTGTCACATGTGACAGATGTGTAACAGTTTGTAACAGTTACATATAACACTATACTGATATCTAACTCTAAGTTTAAAAATAAAAAATAAATAGAAAATAAAAAATAAATAGAAAACAAAAATAAAAAAAATGAGAAAAGAAATAAAAATAAAATAAGTTTATTATCTTCAACTCTAATATTATCCTTCTTTAAGATTTCTTTTTTAGAGAAACTAACTTCTATTTTTACCAGTTCTTCTTTAACTTCTTTTAATACTCTGTTTCAAACTGTCTATCATTCTATTCATATAATATCTTTGCTATGTACTTTTTCTAGTAATTCTTTTCTTCTAAGGTCTTTTTCTTTTGCTATGTCTAACTTCTTTTATTGTCTTACTTTTATATTCAATCTTCTCTCAAACTCAGCTACTATCTCCTTTATATTTTCTAAATCTTCCTCTCTCTTCCAAGTATCATATTTTACTGTAAACTTCTTCTAATATATCAAATACTTGACTACTCCTCATATTTTTCTTTTATTTAGAATTTTTTCTACCTTCCATTCTTTAACTTCATCTATCTTTACTAGTTTTACTTTTTCTACTTTTTGTTCCCACTTGTTTTCTATATCATACTATTCAACTAACATTTATAACTGAATAAATTCTCATCAAAGTTGGCAGTTATAATTTGATTATACTCAACATCACTTTATTGTCCTTCTTCCATTCTTCTACTTCTATTCTCTCCTTATTTGCTTACTACTTCATTTTCTCCTAAGCTTTTCTTAATGCCACCCTTACTTTCTCTTATACTTTCTTTATTCTTTCTACAAACTCTATTACTCTCTCTACTTTTTCTTTTCTTTTTATATCAGCTCCTATTCTTAATTTTCTTTTATAGTTTGCTATGAACAGAAACATCTTAGTCACTAAATGTGTTTTATTATTCACTACAAACTCAGCTATTGCTAACCATTCTAGCCAATTCTTTTGCCTATGATTCACAAAGAATTGGAGATATTGTTCCAACTTCTGATTCATTTGTTCAGTCTGCCTATCCATTTGTGGATGAAAGATTATTGACAACTTTGTTTTGATTTTCAACATTCTGTTTAGCTCCTTAGTCAACTCCACTGCAAACTGAGGTCTCTTATCCAAAATTATGTTTTCTAGAAATCCATGAGAAGTTATAACTTCTATATATTATCTCTAAACAACCACACCAATTCTTTTACTAATGTTTCTTCTATTATTGCTACAAAATGAGTTATCTTTGACAACATATCATAGACTACTAGAATTGTATCCTTCCCAGCTACTAATAGCAACTTAGTAATAAAGTCCACTATCAAATATGTCCACAGTTTTTTTTGGAACTTCATTCACTGTTAAATTTTCTGTTGGTATCTTTGTCTAATTCTTTACTCTTTAACACAAGTCACAACCATCTACATATTTTTCTACATCTCTTGTCACTCCTAGCTACTAGTAGTTTCTTGTTACCAGCTCTGTTGTTTTCCATCTTCCTCTATATTCTGCTGCCAGTACATCATATTATCTCTATTCTTAATACCTTATCTTTTGGTATATATACCTTTTCTTCTTTTAACACCAAATCTTTTTCTATCTTCTATTTGTCTTTCCTTAACACATTTACTCCTGCCTTCTTTATTTTTTCTACTACTCTAACTATCTCTTCATCTTTATTTCCAGCTATTTTTATTTTTTTTAGTATATCTACTTCAGATCCTTTTAAAGCTACAAATCTATTGTTCTTTAATTAAAGATTTTCATAATCATTTTCTATACCTACTTTCCAGTCTAGTCTTCTATTAAGTCTATTGGTCTTTCCTATTTCTGTTTCTAGAATATACTTTAAAATAAAGTCAAATCTCAACAGATTAAGTACTCAATAGGCTTGTCTTCTGTTCAACTTTTGTGCTTTTATAATATTCTAAGTTTTTATAGTCTGTTCAAATCTCAAACTTAAACTTGATGTCTTCTAGCAAATATCTTCAGTTTTCCAACCTCCTTATTACTGCTAACATCTCCTTGTCATAAATCTCATAGTTTTTCTTTATCTTACTTAGAAATTTTGAAAGAAAAGCTACTGGTTTCTATTGTCCATCATTATATTCCATAAATAATACACCTGTCTTATTCTGTATTCCAACCTCATCCATTTCAATCTATAGATAACCACCTACTCTTATCTATACTCTCAAACTTCTTCTGCTATAGATCAAAACCATCCATTTCATCCCAGATGTTCTTGCTAGTCCAAAATAACTCCATGGATCTTTTTCTCTGAACATCCAAAAATTACTAGTAATCAGAGTAACTTCCTTAGTAGTTATATTTTAGATAGCTATTCTAGGTATACTAACTAGTATATAATCTGGTAGTTTATACTGTAGTAGTCATCCTGAAAATCAACTAAAACTAGCAACTCTCCTTTAGTGTTAGTAATAAACCTTGTTATCTTCTAGTGGTTTTTTCTACCCTCTAAGTCTCCAGTTCTTAATCCAAAATATGTAACCAGTATGACTCATAAAGATACAATACATAAGCTAAAGTCAAAGATCATTCCACTTCATCTTCTGCATTTTCAGATAACACAAAAACTGCTTAATTCTGGACTTCTGAGATACTCTTCTAGATCTCAGATAATAAGGTATAAACCATGTCTAACAATATCTCTATTGTATAATCTGATTAATAAGTCTAGTACTGCTAACACCAGTTCTTTTGTAAATCTCTTCTTCAACTCCTTAAATGTTTCTTTCTGCTTTTCTGTTCAATCTCACTTCTGATTCTTTTTTACTAGATCATTAATAGTCTGGATATAAATACAAAATCTTTAATAAACTGATAGTAATTAGTTGGTTTCAAAAACTTCTGTATATTTTTGACTCTCTTTAGGGTTGGCTAATCCAATACTTCCTTTATCTTTTCTTTCTCTATTTTTATCCCCTTAGGTCCAATTACCACTTTCAAGAATCTTACTTCTCTAATCTTCTACTTGTATTTTTCTAGTTTTATATATAAATCATTTTCCACTAATCTCTTCACTATCTTCTTCACTACTTTATTATATTCTCCTTCTTTCTACATTTCCACAATTACATCATCAATGAAATATGCTACCTCTCCAATATTGACAAAGTCTCATAGAATCTTGTTTATTATCATTTGGAACATCACTGGAGAATTAATTAACCCAAAGAACATAACTTTAGATTCAAACAACCCTTTTAGAGTCATAAACACTACCTTCCACTTCTTCCCCTTCTTTATCTATATATTATTATAATCCTATTGTAAATTTAGCTTAGTAAATACTTTTTTGATACCTATGTTTTCTACAATGTCTGATATTAAGGGTAAGGAATAATTGTTCACTCATTTAAATACCAATAGTCCTGAACTAAATAGTCCTGAACTATTCTCTTCTTACTATTCTTCTTTCCTACAAAAAATACAGGTGCTATTTGAGGTAACTTTGAGGGTTTGATATATCCTTTTCTCAGTTGTTCTTGTATAAATTGACATACCTCTCCTCTCTTGACAATGGATACACCTTCCCCTTCCTAGGTACAAATCCTTCTTTCATTTCTATTATGTGATCCTATAACTTCTTTGTTGGCATTCTTTCACTTGCTTTCTTTCCAAAAACATGGATCTACTCATGGAACCTTTAAAGTACCAATTTCCTGGCCTCTTTTTCAAATTTTGCTATTTTTTCTTCCTTATTCCAAATCTCCCACTCTTCTACTACTTTCTTTACTTCTATTATTCTATTCTTCTTCTTTCTTTTATTTTTGCTACCCCAGTTCTTCCTGCTTTAGTCTCCACTATTTTCTACACTCTTCTGGGCAGTTAATCATCATCATCTCTCCTGTTCTCTAGTTGATTTCAGGATTGTAGCATGCAAGCTATGGCATTCCTAAAATTACACTCCACTTTTGCTCTCTAATCACATCAATCTCTGTCCTCTCCATATGCTCTTAATAATAAATATTCATCTCTACCATATACTTAATAGGCTACTCCTTATTGAAGAAATCATCCACATATGAGTCTTTCTATTTTTTTAACTTAAACCTCTACTTTTTTGCAAACTCCAAACTCCAAACCAGCCCTGTTACACCACTATCCAATAATGCTTCTACTATCACTTCCTCCTGTGTATCAATTCTTTTCAAGCCAATCATCACAGTCATCTCTCTCAACATGTCCTCATTATCTAGATTGTAGCAGAATTTATTATCCCTTACTTTAAAACTATTGTCTCTATATTCAAGTTTCCTTCCTTGTCCAATAATTCTCCAATTCCTGCAGTTTCTAGCCAAATGTCCAAATCTCCCACAATTATAACAATTTCTACCATAATCCACCTCCATTACATATGAGTCATGCCAAGGCATGAATCCTGCCCACTTTATGATGACTATATTTGTCCTCTCTATCTCTTCTATTGGAACAGATCCTGCTGGTGCCTGCTGTTGAAACTCCTATCTTTTGGACCAAATATGAGACTCAAACAATCATTGCTCTTATGCACTAGCAGTTGCTGGTACATTTGTCCTTTGAACTGGAGCTCTTGTCTTCTTTCTCCCTCTCAACCTTTCTTTCTCTTACCTACTCTTCCTTTAATGCCTATTTATTACTCTCTCATACCATTGTTCTATACTTGTGGTAGATGTTCTGATTTCATCAATCTTCTCCTGATTACTCCATTCATTCCTTTCTTAAACTTCTTTACTAATGGCATTTTCTTATACCCACTTTTCTTCACTACCATTCAGAATTATTACACAAACTCCTCCATTGTTCTACTCCCTTGTTCCATCTTTTTCAACTCTACCACCTTTATCATTTTATTGTCTCCTCCTCCAAACTTCTTTTTTAAATTTATCAAAAATTCTCCTATTATCACATATTCTAACTCTCTACTCTTCAAATCCTCTATAATATTCTCCTTCTAGATATCTACTAAATCTTCTTGTACATATAACAATCCCTACTGAATTTGCTTCTCTACTATTGTCTCTCTTATATTTATTCTAATATTCAATCTACATGATGTTAAAAACTCTAAAACCTTGCTTCTCTGTTGAACATTTGTGGCTTGACCACTTCTATATTTGACCCAGTGTTAGGTCTAGAGGGTATTGCCACTACTCCTCTCACTGCTTCTCCTGCTATCAACAGTACTTGGAGTTGTACTTGTATTGCTATAAGCTACTCCTGTTACTACTGGATTATCTGCTCATAATGATTTGAGTCATGTTGACTTATATTGTAAAATGGTAGAAAGTCAATAGATAATAATGGTGGTGATAGTATAGAAGGTAATGATGTATATAAGGGTAAGATAGTGCTAGTGCTAGTTTCTCTCTCTGAATCATATTCTGAACTTGAATCAATATTTGTAGATATTAGTGGGCTCTCTTCTTGTCCCATCTTATACTATCTACTGACTACTTACACTACTAACTACTGCTCTAAGAAAATTGTATATGATTTTGTCTTAAAAAAAATGTTCTACTCTAGATAGCATCATAAGAGTTACTATTATTCTTCTGCATAGACAGATTACAAAGGAGCACTGTAGTATGGAGCTGCTACTTGATAAAGACTAACTACTACATCTATATAAGGTAATATGCTCACAATAGGCTTCAATACAATATAAATAACCTAGACTTTCTCTACCTAGCTAGTACATCTTTTAAGTCTAGAGTCTGGCTATTTCTTCTTGACCAAAGAGTAATATTGCTTCTAGTTGAGGATGATGAGAAAGTAAATAAGAGAAAACTTAGTATTGGACAGTCTCAAGGAAGAAAATCAAGTTCTAATGTTACAGCTCAAAACTCAGTAATAAGTTAAATAAAGAACCTTGTATAGGGTTTACATAAGAGAACTCAATAGAATTCCAGTTACAAAATGTTTACCATATACACTTAGCTAATAGTCTGTATTATACTAACCTAGCCTATTCTAAAGTAACATATATATTATATGCTATTAACATGTGGTATGATATCATTATTCCAGAACCTTCTATATCCTTTTATAACATGTGATTATATGATAGTTTATAATATTTATATATAATTGTCACAAACTTTATTCAGCTTGTATCTCCACAACTAGTAGGCCTATTTTCACAAACTAAATTGTACTATAAAGTTTCAAATGAGGGCTATCTGCACATATGTAGGAGATACAAAAGCAGCAACAAACAACTGAGATATCAGGCTATCAGTAACTATAAAAGCTTTTTTTGCTAATATCTCATGACTAGCTAGATGGATTTGTATAATCAAACTTGCATTGGAAAGTGCTTATCAAACTATTTCTAATGATATATAGTATATCTCATAGTAATAAGTATTAATAGAAATACAAGCATATTAATATAGTAACATAATTAGTTATCTTCTAAAATTAGCCTGACAGCTGTTATGACAGATAACAGCTCCCATCAGATGAGTTTTAATCATGTGATGGTAACAGCTTGTGTACAGACCATCACCATTTTGTATATATACTTCTATGTCTGAAGATTAGATCTCAGACTTAATAATATTAATTTACATCAATTATTTCTGTTGATACTACTCATCACCTATTATCATTATTTCCTTATACTGAACCTCTGAAACACCATTAAGTTCAAGTATTACAACTAGTGAGTAGCTTATTTTATAATAATATCATATTAATTTCTAACTCTAAGTTTAAAAATGAAAATGAAAATGAAAATGAAAATAAGAAATGAAATGAAAATAAAATAAGTTCATTATCTTTAACTCTGACATATAAGAAAACTTGATAAAGTTTTTAATATAAAGTATTTATCTTTATATATACTAGTTCATAATTTATACTATATAATATTTAATTTATCTGAAAGACTATGTGTACTACACAAGATTAATATGTTGTAAATATGCTATATGATATTATTTATTCCAAAACCTTCTATATCCTTCTCTGTATTATATAGTATAATTTATGACTATAATATCTATAACTATCTTGTGATAAGTGTTATACTTATATTACAATTTGTGACTTATGTGACTGTCATGTGTGACATCACATCACACTCCTTCACCTAAGTTCAAAATGATAATAATAATAAAACTCCAAAAATAAAATAAAAGAAAGTCAAATTCAATATTTAACATACTACTATTAGCACTCACTTCTCTTAGACTCTGCTCCACTTCTGAGGTTGTGACTACATAGTGGATAAATAGTATAGTATATAAGCTAAAGCCAAGATTATTCTAAAAAGCTTGCATTACTATACACTTTGTACAGGATTTTTATATCTGGTATAGCTTTGAGCTAATCCTGTAGGCTTTTATCTCTTAGTATGATCCATATCAACTACCTAATAATATATTACTATCCTATATACTATTATAAAAGTTCTATCCCAAAGTTTATGTAATGTTCATGAGTTCACTATTCACATACCATAAGAATAACATACCCATGTCTAACATATAATAATTCACACTTGCTAAGAATATCTACAAATATTAATCTTAACTTCAATGGATAATGTTGTGCCTAGCTCACTCATTGTATAGTTGTATTTTAGAAGAAGAAGATTCAGGAGAAAGTGAGATGAGTGTAGCACAAATTCAAGTTAATTATCAAACTCAAAAGTTCATATGGTGACTATTATTTTTAAATACAGGAAGTTCTTTCTAATAATATTACTGTTGTGTATACTCTAGTATTATAACTCAAGACTTAGTAATAAGTTTAAAGAAGAATCTTATATAGGGTTTATACAAGAGAACTCAATAATTCTGTTATAACCTTTAGCTTTGGTTCAGATTGCAACTTAGACAAAGACTGAAGTAAGAAGTAGAGATAGATCAATTGGTAAAGCACAAGAATATAAGAAAGTATCTACAGCTATATATACCTAATAATCATAAGTTATATACAAGACATTCTTGAAGAAGAAGTGAGGAAAATATGAGGAAGCCTCTACCATTATATAAGGCACTGACTAAGCATACATAAGGATATAGCAAGATGTAGTAGAATAATAAGTTATAATATGAAATCACTCCAACATATATTGTCTATGAAACAACTATCTGTGAAGTATGAGGTATCAATCATAACATAATGTATCTATCTTATATATACTAAACTAATAGTTTATACTATACAAGTTATAGCCTACTCTCAAGGCCATGTATATTATATACTATTAATATATAGTATGATATTATTTTTCTAAAATCTTTTATATTCTTTTATATATCATATGATTGTGTAACTATGATCTATGTGACTTCAAGTCGCTCTTTTCCTCTTACCACCATCTTGCATGGTAGTGCTTATTGGAAATATAGCAAATAAATTCTTTCTTTCTTCTACTTTCAGCTCTTCTACAACATTTAACTCTCAAGCTTCATCACTACCAACCATGTCTTCTTCAATCCACATGAGGATAGACATTCCTAAAAGACATACACCTGCAAATGATATCAAGGTAAGAGGGAGAACCCCTACTACTGCTATAAATTTTTCCAGAGAATTCTCGATGGCATCTTCTGGTCAGGCAACTCCATACCATAATAGAATGGACGACAGGATGGATTGCGATTCAGTACTTGGAGACAAGTCTCCTGAACTGTCCTATGAGATAGAGCAGGAGAAGGTATTTCAGCAAGACATTTGAAACTATAGGTAACATGAGGCTACAAGACGAAAGCAACAAGGCCTCACATTACAACCCTGAACATGTTCTCAATGAGAATCAAAACAACTGGTTTCCTTATGTCGAGGCTCCACAAGGTGATAACAATGATGTTATCAATATTTAGCTCCCCTACGATCCAAACTCTTCCACTGAACCAGACTTATGGAGTGGTAATTTCCACCCAATTTCTTTTCATGGTTCTATTGAGCAAATAGCATCTGACTACAAGAGTATCAAAGATTCTCTAAACTTTATGGCTAGATACATCAAGAACAAGAAGGTCAACGCTTCAAAGGCTAACAATTTATCAGACTTTGACAGTATGGGAGATTCCATCTGGAATTTCATCTCATCTGTGTACAGCTCTAACTAGAACTCACTTTTCACTGATAACAAATCCAATACTCTTAGGGCAAAAATTTTGTCTAAGTTTACTCTGAGAATTCCCCCACCTACTAACAGAAATAATAAGGAAGCATCCAAACCCATCCCAGTCACAACAGAAAAGGTCCCTCTGCTGCCCCCTCTCCCAGCAAAATCAAAAAGAGAGGTCAACGTCATTTCCAAGTACTTTCAGAACAGCAAATCTTTGGGTGAAGCCAAGAAGCTAAATGAAGCTAAGAAATCAACAATGTCATACATCCAGGCCTCTAATTCTATGGTAAACATGTTGGAAGTCCTCAAAATCAAAGAAGCATTCCCAGCCCTCAACACCAAAAAGATTAATTAAGTAAACAACATCATCAAGAGCAATCCCAAGCCTAAGCTATGTATTCAAATGGACAACCAAGGGTCTCTTTAGGAAACAAGTCATCATTCCGATGAGTGGCGACAACAATAGCGCTTTCATGAAGAACTCATCCCTTCATGTCATTAACATCAACAGGCATTTGAAAAATGCCAAATCCGAAGTTCTTGTTGACTATATTCGATCTGACCCCCTAGGTATCACTATTATCACCAACAAAGTCTCTCAACAATCAGACCTGCAAATTATTGACCAATATGTCAAGAACTCCAATGACATCAATGCTCTCCAGGTTGAGGAACCTCGCCTCTCTCAATCTGAATCATATCTCAAAATCATCAGCATATCTTTCTTCCCTTATGGAAATGCTCAAGATTGTCTTACATCAAGTGACATCGAAACAATACTAAAACAAAACCAAATCTTCAATAACATTACCTTAGTGTCAAGACCAAGAGTAGTTAAGATATCTTCTAAATCTGATATGGCTATTGTCTGGATAGATATATGGAATGTACAAAGTGGCAGCAATGCCAAAATGCTTATCAACAGGTGCTTCAATGTTGGTAGGTACATTGTGACCATTCATAAAGCAAACATGAACCCAGGCATCCCTCAATGCAAGAATTGTTGGAAGTGGGGCCATATGACCTTTTCATACAGGATTCAGGGCTCCAAATGCATCAAATGCAACAGCCCTTACAAATCTGAAAACTACCATGAATTCAGGTGATGTTGCAAGGCGAATGAGAAGACAAACCCACCTCACCTCAAAACAAAGAAGGGCAAACCTTGCCCACATATCTTCAAATGCTCTAATTGTTAGGGAGACCACCAAGCCGACTCCAACCAATACCCCTTCTAGAGACATCATTTCAACAGAGAGTGGTAGCAGAAGAAATATGCCAAGATCCATGAAAACAGGATCAAGTCTATTTGCTCTTTGGAGAGCAGTGAACAACAACTATGATTTTACAAAACCTTAGGATATTTTCTCAAAACGTTTGCAAGAATCATCTCATTGTTAACACCATTCTTAAGTCCCAATCACACTTCAACATCATCCTCATCCAAGAACCTTCTTGGTCTTTTATTCACAAAGTCTCCAGCTCATCGAACAGTGAAGGAGAAGACCTTATAGAAACTGTTCATCATTCTAACTGGTTGTTGTTCACCTGTCCCTCCAAGAATGGATCAAATCCTCCCAGAGTTTCAGCATATATTAACA
>Ga0157359_1000580_pt1 | contig 13637 bp, 12 predicted proteins | sample AttcapACBM3_FD_111482 | JGI IMG/M metagenome (GOLD analysis project Ga0157359, IMG submission 111482) | Fungus gardens microbial communities from leaf cutter ant in Botucatu, State of São Paulo, Brazil - Atta capiguara ACBM3 | ecosystem: Host-associated > Fungi > Mycelium > Unclassified ...
AATGGTTGTTAGTTGAGGATCGGTGTAACGGGAAACCGGAATATCATCAAATCCCATAATGGAAAGTTGTGCCGGAACCTTAATGCCATTGTCTTTCAGCGCAGCCAGTGCACCGGCAGCCATACCGTCGTTATAGGCAAAAACCGCTGTCAGTTGCAGGTTACGCCCCAGTAATTCCACCATGGCAGCTTCTCCCCCCTGCAAATCCGGTTCACCACTGGCGGACCAACTGTCAGGTGGCTCGATTCCCTGCTCTTTCAGTGCCAGCCGCCAGCCAGCACGACGCTGATCATCGTCTTCAATTGCATGGGCTGATCCCAGATAACCAATACGTTGATGTCCGTGTTGTAACAGCGTTCGCGTCGCCATCACCGCACCGCTGACGTTATCCAGGCAGACACAACGGTGAGCAAACTCCGGGATAACCCGGTTAATTAATACCATCCCTGGGACCTGACGCATGAAAACCGAAAGTTCATCATCACTTAATGCTTTTGCATGCACAATCAATGCGTTACAGCGTTGACGAATCAACACTTCAATGGCATGACGTTCCTTATCAGCCTGGTGATAGGAGTTATTAATCAGGACATGTTTATTCTGGCTTTGGGCAACGATATCCACGGCCTTCACCAGAGCGCCAAAGAAAGGATCGGAAACATCCATTACTACCACGCCGATCATCTCACTGATCTGGCTGGCAAGCGCCTGAGCATTGGCATTAGGGCGATATCCCAGTTGTTCCACGACTTTGAGCACCAACTCGCGGGTATCACCCGTTACCGCAGCACTGTTATTCAAGACACGGGAAACCGTGGCAACGGAAACGCCCGCTTCACGGGCAACATCACGAATGGTAATCATCGGCAATAACCATAAAAGAACAGATTTCTATGAGTTATTGTGTCAGGTCTGTCGCATATTCGTCGTGAAACAGCTCACAGCTTTTGAAAACGGTTACATTGAAAGACTATCGCTGACAGTGGTGATTCCGCTGTGAGGGAATTCCCCATGCAGTTAACCGTCGCCAGAGCCATTCCACGGGTCCCTGGCGGAAGTAATGCAACCAGATAAGGGAAAAGACAATATTGATCAGCCAGACAACAGGCACTATTGCCAGTAGCTGAAAACGACTGAAGTGATTAAAGAGTGCGAAATAATTAAACAATGTGCTGCAAAGCAGTGTCTGCAACAGATAGTTGCTTAATGCCATACGACCAACAGAGCTCAGCGTTTTCACCAGCAAACACTGCTGTAACCACGGCCAGTAAGCAAACATCAGCGCAGCGTAACCCAGAGCCTGTAAAGGCGCACTGATTTCACGGGGAATTTGCAGGAAGAAACCTGACCAGCGGAAATCCCAGCCCGTCAGCCATTGTAAAGCGGTGGAAGGAAATTCAATGGCTAACCCGGTCAGCACTAAACCCCAACCCATACGATGATAATGCTGAAAACTGAATGCGCCACGCAGCCAGGCGTTACGCATCAGCGCAGCACCGACCATCATCAATCCTGCCAGTTGCCAGCCATACTGCACCACCAGCGACATCAATGCGGATCCCAGCAGATCAGCCCGGTTGATGATCGCCTGCCAGCCACCCTGCGTTCGCCAAACCGTTTCGTACTGTATATCAGCCATATCTGGTAGCCAGTCACTACCGGGGACAGAACCCGACAGCATGCCAGTGATCAGGAGTATGACGCTGCCAATGATATACAGCATCACACCGGTACGTAACAGTTGCCGGGTATCAGACACATCACGGATCATGCGCCATATCAGTAATCCCACCAGGCCATAAGCCAGCAGGATATCCCCTTCCCAAAAAAACAGTGCATGCAGCAAGCCACACAGCATTAGCCAGCCAAGCCGCTGTTGTATCCAACGCGTTCCCCTCACCAGTAACATCTGCAATCCGGCACCAAACAAAATGGCAAACAACGCCAGGAATTTCATCTGTGCCAGCAGATCAAGAATGGCCCATACCCAGAGATCACGCTCTGCAGGTATCCCCTGCCAGGCGGGATTCAGATATGCCGCATTGGGCAGTGCAAAAGCCACAATGTTCAATAACAGGATCCCGAGCACCGCCGTGCCACGCAGAGCATCCAGGGTAACAATTCGGGCAGCGGGATTATTCATCTGTCAGACGGTCTCTTTTACCTGCATAACGGGAAAATAAAACAGGGCAAGCCGGTAATACCCGCCTGCCCTGCAAGAGTAATATCATGATCTTTCACCACATTTGCAGAAATGTATCCCCGACAGATGCAGTTTCAGTTCATCACTTAGTTATGATGACGCACTGCGCGCAGGAATTCCTGGCGGGTATTCTGGCTGGATTTAAACAATCCACCCAGTGAAGTCGTGGTGGTTGCACTGGTTGCATCACGTACACCACGCGCTTTCACGCAGTAGTGCACTGCATCAATGCACACGGCAACATTATTAGTGCCCAGCAAGGTTTGCAGAGCCACCAGAATCTGTTGTGTCAGACGTTCCTGAACCTGAGGACGGGAAGCAAAGAACTGCACAATACGGTTGATTTTCGACAGACCAATCACCTTATCTTTCGGAATGTAGGCGACGGTAGCTTTACCATCAATGATAACAAAGTGGTGTTCACAGGTGCTGGTCAGGGTGATGTCTCGCACGGTGACCATCTCATCCACACTCATTTTATTTTCAATGACTGTGATTTTCGGGAAATTGGCATAATCCAGGCCGGAGAACACTTCATTGACATACATTTTGGCAATGCGTTGTGGTGTTTCACGCAGGCTGTCATCTTCAAGATCAAGATTCAGCAACTGCATAATTTCAGTCATATGGCCGGCAATTAACTGCTTACGGGTTTCGTCATCCATTTCGCGGGCCGGGGCACGCAACGGGGTTTCCAGTCCATGGGCAAGCAGTGCTTCATGAACAAGGGTGGCTTCCTGACTCAACGTCGCCATATGATTTTTTCTCCAGCTTTAACAAACCAGACACACATTGTCTGGCAAAATTTCTGAGGCGGTATTTTGGAACACAATGTCTCCACGATCCAGTGAATCCCACCTATCGTTGCTGAAACTGTTTCCTTACCTGGAAGAAACATACAAAATACAATAACATTCTTGAGAATTATCCCACTCTGCTCCCCGCCGTTATCCCGGCCAGGAGTGACTGACAGGAGTTAACAATGCAGATGATTAAAACCCGTGCCGCTGTTGCCTGGGCCGCTGGTGAACCACTGAAAATTGAAGAACTGGATCTGATGCCACCACAGAAAGGTGAAGTTCTGGTGCGTATCGTTGCCACCGGTGTGTGTCATACCGATGCGTATACGCTGTCAGGTGCCGATCCGGAAGGTGTGTTCCCGGCAGTACTGGGTCACGAAGGTGGCGGTATTGTTGAAGCTGTGGGTGAAGGCGTGACCAGCGTGGAAGTGGGCGATCATGTGATCCCGCTGTATACCCCGGAATGTGGCGAGTGTAAGTTTTGTCGCTCCGGTAAAACCAACCTGTGCCAGGCAATCCGTACCACTCAGGGTAAAGGTTTAATGCCGGACGGTACGACCCGTTTCTTTAAAGATGGCAAACCTGTTTTCCACTATATGGGAACCTCCACTTTCTCTGAATACACCGTTGTTCCGGAAATTTCACTGGCAAAAATCAATAAAGAAGCACCACTGGAAGAAGTCTGCCTGCTGGGTTGTGGCGTGACCACCGGGATGGGTGCGGTACTGAATACTGCAAAAGTGAAAGAAGGCGATACTGTCGCGATCTTTGGCCTGGGTGGTATTGGTCTGTCGGCGATTATCGGTGCGAAAATGGCGAAAGCCGGCCGTATTATTGGTATCGATATCAACACCAGCAAATTCGATCTGGCAACCAAACTGGGTGCCACTGATCTGATCAACCCGAAAGATTTCGACAAACCAATTCAGGATGTGATTGTTGAAATGACCGATGGCGGCGTGGACTTCTCCTTCGAATGTATCGGTAACGTGAATGTGATGCGTTCTGCGCTGGAATGCTGCCACAAAGGCTGGGGTGAGTCGGTAATTATCGGTGTGGCTGGTGCAGGTCAGGAGATCTCAACCCGTCCATTCCAACTGGTAACCGGTCGTGTATGGCGTGGTTCTGCATTCGGTGGCGTGAAAGGCCGTTCACAGTTGCCAGGCATTGTTGAAGACTACATGAAGGGTGACATCCCACTGAATGATTTCATCACTCACACTATGTCATTGGATGAGATCAACGATGCCTTTGATCTGATGCATGAAGGTAAATCCATTCGTTCCGTGGTGCATTTCAACAAATAAACCTAATCTCACTACACGTTGTGTCAGTGAATTTAGGCGTGATTTCCGGCCACATTGTCCGCTTTGTGGCCGGATGTTTGAACGTTATCCTGGACAGAAACAGACCCATCAGGATCACTTTGTATCTCCCCTTCCCATGAAAAAATATCTCCGGAGGCTCCATGTCATCCTCTCTTGAGTTAATTGAAGAACATCGTCTGTTTGGTGGTCAACAACAGCGTTATCGCCACCATTCCACCAGTCTGAACTGCGCCATGACCTTCAGCATTTTTATTCCCGGTCCGCAAAATGATGTGCCACCACCGGTTGTCTGGTGTCTGGCCGGGCTGACCTGTACCGATGAAAATTTCAGTGTGAAATCCGGTGCACAACGCGTTGCCGCTGAACTGGGTTTGGTGTTGGTAATGCCGGATACCAGCCCGCGTGGGGATGATGTGGCTAATGACGCGGCTTATGATTTGGGTCAGGGTGCAGGCTTTTATCTGAATGCCACCCAGGCACCATGGGCTGCGCATTTCCGCATGTATGACTATATCAACAGCGAATTACCGACTCTGATTGCAGAAAATTTCAGTGTCAGTGATCGTCAGGCAATTATGGGTCATTCCATGGGTGGACACGGAGCACTGACTTTAGCGCTGCGTAATCCAGGTAAATTCAGCTCGGCTTCCGCTTTTGCGCCGATTGTAAATCCGCTGTCTGTGCCCTGGGGGCAGAAAGCCTTTACTGCCTATTTAGGTGAGGATCAGGAAAGCTGGAAAGAGTACGACAGTTGCTGGCTGATGCAGAATACTGCCGATCAGTTACCGATCCTGATTGATCAGGGGGAAAATGATCAGTTCCTGGCCGAACAACTGCAACCACAAAATCTGGAAGCTGTAGCCGCAGAAAACAATTTCCCTCTCACCGTGCGGATGCAACCTGGTTACGATCACAGCTACTTCTTTATCAGCAGTTTTGTGGAAGACCATTTACGTTTTCACGCGAAATATTTGCTGGTGTGATAAGCATAGCGCAGGCGTCACTTCCTGCGCTCTCATCCTGATCCATCCTGAACGGCACCTTAATTCAACTGGATATCCAACATTTCGGATGCCGTTCACACTGGGGCGAGGATTTATGGCGGATTTTGCTAAAAGTTCGGTTCTTCTATCAAACCGTCAATCAGTACCTGAGGCGTTCCCTGGCTACAGCGTTCAAGGCGGCCACGAACGCCATAAACCCGTGCCAGACTTTCAGAAGTAATCACTTCTTCCGGTTCACCGTTAGCGATCAGTTCGCCATTCTGTAGCATTAAGACATGCTCACCGTGACGCAATGCGATATTAATATCGTGCACCACAACCACGGTGACAATATTGCGTTTATGCGTTTCCCGACGAACCAGTTCCATCACATGAAACTGATAATTCAGATCCAGTGCACTCAACGGTTCATCCAGAAGCAACAATTCGGGACGACGGATCAGGGATTGCGCCAGCCCCACCAATTGCTTCTGACCACCGGACAGTTGATCCAGATAACTCAACGCCAGATGCGCAATGCCCAGTTGCTCCAGCAATGCCATCACTTCTGCTTCGCTTTCCGCATTGCTGCGACCACCGGAAGCCCGCTGAGCAACGATAATGGATTCCAGCACCTGCAAATGCACTCCCGCTGGCAGGGTCTGTGGTAAATAAACCACGCGCTCTGCACGACGGGCAAATGGCAGAGACATTAACTCTTCACCATTCAGCCACAGTTCGCCCTGCGCTTTATTCAGTCCGGCCAGTGAACGCAGCAGCGTGGATTTACCACAACCATTCGGTCCCAGTAAAACGGTGATTTTCCCACGAGGTAACAGAGGAACGTTCAGATCAGTAATAATCTGACGTTTTGGATAACCGGCATTAAAGCCACTGATTTTTAATCCCTGCATCAGACATTCCCCCGGTGGCGCAGAATAATACTCAGGAAGAAAGGCACACCCACCAGCGAAGTGACAATCCCCACCGGAATGATCACGCCAGGGATAATATTTTTCGACACTACTGATGCCAGTGACAGGATCAGGCCGCCGGTCAGTGCACTGGCCGGTAAGTAGAAACGATGATCTTCACCGAAAATCAGGCGGGAAATATGTGGTGCCACCAGGCCAATAAAACCAATTGGGCCAACAAAGGCAACAGCCAACGCGGAAAGAATACTGATACGCAGCAGCGTTGCCAGACGCAGACGACGAACATCAATCCCGAAACTGACAGCCCGATCCTCCCCCAGACGCAATGCCGTCAGTTTCCACGAACTGAACATAGAGAATGGCACCAGAACCAGCAGAGCCAGACACAATACGCCCAGTTTTGCCCATGAAGCACGCGCCAGGCTGCCCATTGTCCAGAAGACCAGTCCCTGCAATGTGTCTTCACTGGCAACAAACTGCATCATTGAAACCAGTGCATTAAAGGTAAAGACCAGTGCAATACCAAATAAGACGACACCGGAGGTGGACACTTTTGTCCAGCGGGTAATACCATCCAGCATCAGTGCGGCAACCAGTGCAAAGACAAAAGCGTTGACGGAGATAAACCACTGATCCGGCACCCCAGGAATACCAATACCCAGAATAATAGCCAGTGCGGCACCAAAAGCGGCCGCAGACGAAACCCCCAGCGTAAACGGGCTGGCCAGCGGGTTATTCAGGATAGTTTGCATCTCTGCTCCCGCCAGCCCCAAAGCCAGCCCCACAACAACCGCCATCAGCGCATACGGCAAACGGATATCCCAGACAATAACGCGGGTTCCGGCATCCATAGTCGCAGGGGAAATAACGGTCTGCCACAGTTCTGACAGCGACAGTCCGGATGGACCTAAAGTGAAATCAAGAATCAGTGAGGCGAGAATCGCCACCAGCAAGACACCCAGCAGCAGAAAACGGTGCCGCAACACCTTATGGTAACGTCCCATTGCACTGGCAGCAGAGCTTGCAGTGGTACCTTTAGCGGAGTTGTGGATCACACTCATTAATCATATTACCTGTTCGGGGCCAGCCCGGTTCGTTCTCTGGTTTGGCAAAATACCAGATTTTGCATTCATCTGTCTGAAAAATGGAGCTAATGATAATACGTATCAATGATATTTGTAATACTGAATTTAACCGGAAAGGCGATAAGGCCTTATTTACAGACAAAAAAATAGCCACATCCTGTCACAGACGTGGCCATTTATTTATCCAAACAACTGGAGAATCATGAATCCCTGATTACTGTTTAAAGTCCGGGAATTCCATCTCGCTGTATTTAACAAAACGGGTTTTGCGCACCAGCTTAAAGCCAAACCAAATTACCAGGAACAGCGGGATACCAATATAGGTTGCAGCCACACCGTACCAGTCAATGGTATCGGCCAGGAATGCCTGGTAGTTCTGACCCAGCGTGATGATCAGGCACAAAACGAAAGCAAAGATTGGTCCCAGAGGGAAGAAGCCAGAACGGTATGGCAAATCTGCCACATTACGCCCCTGAGCCACATAACCTTTACGGAAACGATAATGGCTAATCGCGATTCCCAGCCAGGCGATAAAACCTGTCATCCCGGACGTATTCAGCAACCATAAATACACCGTCTGATTACCAAACATTGAAGTCAGGAAGCACAATGCGGCAATGACGGTAGTGGCATACAGCGCATTACGAGGCACGCCACCTTTCGACAGTTTACCGAAAATACGTGGGGCTTTACCTTCACGAGCAAGGGTATACAGCATACGTGTGGACGCATACATACCAGAGTTACCGGCTGACAGTACGGCGGTCAGAATTACTGCATTCATCACTGCAGCAGCAGATAACAAACCGGCATGTTCAAAGACCAGCGTGAACGGGCTGACGCTGATATCAGTAACATCGTTACGTAACAGGTTTGGATCGGTATAAGGAATGATCAGACTGATCACCAGAATCGCAAACACATAGAACAACAGGATACGCCAGAATACCTGACGTACAGCACGTGGAATATTTTTCGCCGGATCTTCTGATTCCCCAGCCGCAATCCCGATAAGTTCGGTACCCTGGAAAGAGAAACCAACGATCATTGCCACACCAATCATGGCGGAGAAACCACCCGCAAAAGGTGCATCATCAATCTGCCAGTTATGCCAGCCTGCACTTTCACCACCGCGCAGAATACCGACAATCATTGCCACACCAACGATAATAAAGATAACCACCGTCGCGACTTTGATCAGTGAGAACCAGTACTCTGCTTCACCAAAGCCTTTTACCGAGATGTAGTTCAGCAGGAAAATCACCCCGAGGAACAGGGCACTCCAAATCCAGCCTGGCGTGTCAGGGAACCACCACGCCATCACTAACTGTGATGCCACCAGGTCAACGGCAATGGTTACTGCCCAGTTGTACCAGTAGTTCCAGCCCAGCGCGAAGCCGAAACCTTCTTCAACGTATTTAGCACCATAGGTAGAGAATGAGCCGGAAACCGGCATAAATGCCGCCAGTTCGCCCAGACTGGTCATCAGGAAGTAAACCATCAAACCAATCAGCGCATAAGAAAGCAGCGCACCACCAGGTCCTGCCTGAGAGATAGTCGCACCGGATGCGACAAACAGGCCTGTACCAATAGAACCGCCAATCGCGATCATCGTTAAGTGACGTGCTTTGAGTTCGCGCCTTAACTCAGATGGTTGTGTTGTTTTTTTGTCATGATTCATGAGTTACCGCTAGTTATTACAAAAATAGGGCGCGATTGTAACAAAACCGTCGTAGACGTATAGCGATAACATCTGGTTATAAGTTTGCTTCATAACAGCAGGAGAATCATTAGCAAGCCTCCGCTCTGGCTGTATTTATTCTGTACAATATCCAAGGAAACGTTCCAGCGCACTGGAGATATGTTTTTGACGATGGCTGATGCGATAAAGCGTACGTTTCAGCGTCGGAAGTGGCAACGGCACTTCCACCAGCGTACCCAGTTGAAGCTGTTCCGCAATCACCCGGCGAGACAGACAGCTCACGCCCATGCCATGTCGTACTGCATTTTTAATCGCTTCAGAATTACCCAGTTCCAGTGCCAAATCGAATTTTGGTAAGTGAGAGAGCAGTAAATAATCCACAATTTCACGGGTACCTGAACCCTGTTCACGTAAAATCCAGGATGCCGCTGACAAACTTTCCAGTGTGACCGGTTCCGCAAGGATAGCCGCCCCCGGAGCGGTAAACACCACTAATTCATCTTCCATCCAGGGCTCGGTGACCAGTTCCGGCATATGACACGGCCCTTCAATCAACCCGATATCAATACGAAAATCAGCCACCGCATTAATCACGTCCTGGCTGTTACCCACACTCAGTTCCAGCGGTAAGGTTGGGTAATCCTGCCGATAACGGGCAATCATTCCCGGCAACAGGTAATTGCCGATCGTACTGCTGGCCGCAATACGTAACGCGCCCTTATCTTCCTGAAACAACTGTTCAATATCCTGAACCTGTTCCAGTAACCCTATCGCTCGCGGGTATAGCAGACGTCCATGCTCATTAACGACCAGACGTTTACCCACCCGGTCAAAGAGTTTTACACTAAGCTGATTTTCCAGATCTGACAGTGCGGCACTCACCGCCGACTGTGACAACGACAATACAGCAGAAGCCTGAGTGGTTGAGCCGCTTTTCAATACCTCAGTAAACACTTCCAGTTGGCGAAGCGTGATATGCATGGGACGTCCTGATGGATGATTTTATGTATACTTAACAGTTATAGTGGTTTATTTTTCAAATCTTATCAATTTATGTTTTTTAACAGGAGAATGGCATGAAATATATTGGCGCCCATGTCAGCGCTGCCGGTGGTGTGGATCAGGCAGTAAAACGCGCTTTTGAACTGGAAGCGACTGCCTTTGCGCTGTTTACGAAAAATCAGCGTCAATGGAAAGCCGCCCCACTCACCAATACGGTTATTTCTGCTTTTCGTCGTGCCTGTGAAAAATATCACTACGGTCCGGGTCAGATCCTGCCTCATGACAGTTACCTGATTAATCTGGGACACCCGGAAGCCGAAGCACTGGAAAAATCCCGTGAAGCTTTTATTGATGAGATGAGCCGTTGCCAGCAGTTAGGGCTGACGTTGCTGAATTTTCATCCTGGCAGCCATTTGAAAAAAATCAGTGAAGAGGATTGTCTGAAGCGTATTGCGGAATCGATCAATATCGCACTGGATAAAACTGAAGGCGTGACGGCAGTAATTGAAAATACCGCAGGCCAGGGCAGCAACCTGGGATTCCGTTTTGAGCACCTTGCCGCCATTATTGATGGCGTGGAAGATAAATCACGTGTTGGGGTATGTATTGATACCTGTCATGCCTTTGCCGGTGGCTATGATTTGCGTACCACAGAAACCTGCGAACAAACCTTTGCCGATTTTGAACACATCGTTGGTTTTCAGTATCTGCGCGGCATGCACCTGAATGATGCCAAAAGTGAATTTGGCAGCCGTGTTGACCGCCATCATAGTTTGGGTGAAGGGAATATTGGTAAAACCGTCTTTAGCTGGTTGATGAAAGATGCCCGTTTCAACGGAATCCCAATGATTCTGGAAACTATCAACCCGGACATTTGGAAAGATGAAATTGCCTGGTTGAAGTCTGAACAAAAATAAGGCGATATCAGCCCCATTTGTCGGAAAATGGGGCTGTTCTCACGCCATAACAACTATTATGTCCGCAACATTTTTTGCTGTTTCAGATGACGGATCAGCACCCTGCCTTCCGGCATAAATTCCGTACCATAACGCACCAGACCAATGCCTTTCAGTTCAGCGTCAATGGCATAGCGCAGTTCACCGGGAATATCCTGCTCCAGAAGCACCACATCTATCTTTTTCAGGCGGGGTTCATATTTGAGCAAAACAGCAGACAGTGTTCCCATCAGTTCATGGGCAGTACCTGGCATGCCCTGCAAGATTTTGGTCATATCGGGCAAACCATAGTCCGGCAGATGTGCCAACGTGCCGGCACGACAGTTGAGGATACGTTGCATGTTATCCAGCACAGACAGGATAACCTGATTTTCTTCACTGATCTGATGAAGTCCTGGACCGCCGTTGAAGTTGCCATAAAGGATCTCATATAACGAAGGACGACATGACTCACTCATCTTTCACCGCCTGTAAAGTGAGTTGGTTATCCCCCACCATGATTACGCGGGCGTTATCCGGATCGAGATCCTCACGACTGAGGACAATACGCCAGGTATTGTTCGTCTGATCCGGTGACAAAAACATGCCGGCCACTGCGACAAATTGGGCACTTTCCTCCATTGGCATATCCACCATCACCGCACCTCCCGGTTGCAGCCGGATATCCTTTTCAGCTACCCGATCAGTTCCAAGAGCCTGACTGTCAGCTTTAAACAATGACGGATAATCCGTACTGTCGAAGGTTTTGCGGTCTTTTAACTGATAAATTCTGACCACCGTGGATAACGCAACACCACCTGTATTGTTGTTCACCGCTTCCCGGGCGCGTATATCCAGGTGCAGTGTTTTTACCTGCTTATAAAAAATTGATTTGGTCACAGCAACTGTGCCATCGGTCACTTTTTGTGTCAGTCCGCAGCCTGCCAGTATCAATGTGATACTGGCGGCCAGTGTAATCTGAGAAAATTTACCAGCGGTAATCGCCATCTTCATCGCTCTCCCTGTGGTGAATATTTTCCTGTACCCGTTCATAGCGTCCAGGATTGATGGTTATGATTTTGGAATGGGTGGTTTTGGCATATGTAGTGTTGGGGTATGTGGTTGTGTTCGCTATATTCAGCGGTCGCATCACAGCAGTTCGCCCCAGTTGCACTGCGCCGGTCTTGGGTTGAGCATGCATCGTGGCATCCGGCAATAAACCACGATCGACACACAACTGCAGGCGGACATCGAGCCGTGAGCCAAGATATACATGCAGCAGTGCCATTAAGTCTGTGTGAAGATCCCCGCCAGGTAACCAGCCCTGCACTTCCGTCGGGTCTGTCGTCGTCAGTCGCATTAATACCTGACTGTTCGCATCGGTAGCATAATTGCCCATGACCGGACGGTTTTTCAGGGTGACAGGCTGTCTGATACTCATGGTCAGAGGCTTTTTCAGTGGCACGCGACGCTTATCGTGATGCCAGATTTTCGCCTGCGTATTAGGAGCCAGCAGACGCACCAGCGAAGCCATCCCTTCCGCCGTGCGTCCTGGTAGCAACATTACCGGCAACAGCGCCAGAAAGCGTGAGATGGGGGTTGCTATGCTGTCTGTGCATCCGTTGATTCCCAGTCCGGCCAGTCCCAAAAGATACTGCGAGGTTTTGTCTTTTCCACCTTCCGCAAAGGTTGCCGGATATGAATATTTCCGCCAGATGCGGTAGTACTGGGTAATCAGCCGATGGTTGAATATATCGAGGAAATCGGCGGTGGCTTCATATCCTTCCCGTTGCTGAGTGATGTCATCGGTATAATGTGTCGGTAACGGAGACTCCACGCCATAGAGTCCCATAAAAGTAATACGTACTGTCGGCGGTAAATGCGGATACTCCGATGACTCCATCCCCTTGATTTCAGAGGTTGGAAATCCCATTCCCGGATGAGGTCGAAAGCGTACCGGTTCATGCCTTACCTGCCAGGTGCTACCAATGACAGCGTTATCTGGCTGACGCTGTTCCAGCAACTGGCAAAAACGGTAAAAATTCATGTATGGCAGTCTATCGCCCAACTGTGCCATCAATCGGGCAGACGCAGACTGTGATTTTCTTTCCACCGGATGCATTTTCCTTCTGGCTGAATGATGAGAGTGAGCTGGTTAAACTGGTTCATATCGGCATACAGGGCAAAAAAACGATTAAGCATTTCACCGAACAGATGGATATCGCCTTCACCAGTAAAACCATTACTGTCGAGAGTGACTTCGATATCCAGCCCTCGTAACAGGTAGCCTTGTTCAAAACGTTGCAGGCGATAGTGCTCCACACGCTGGATCGCCTCCAGACGTCGGGTGTTCAGTTCATCTTCCTGCCAGTTATAGAGTGCAAGCGTTCCTCGTAACACTTCAGCGGTGCTCATGAGATTCAGAAACCCGGAACCCAGATGGCTCAGTACTCGCCAGTGAAAGCGATCTTCAGCCGGTGGACAGACAGGTAACGTGGGTTTACAGAGATTTTTCACCGTCAGCGGCGTCTGTACTACCTGTTCGCAGCGATCCAACAATGTGCTCTGTAATGCCCTGCGAGGTAACTGGCCGTTGGTGCCCGTTATTTGCAGAGAGACGGCCTCGCGTTCAAACAGACGGTCATCTTCCCACTGGTGCCCGCC
>Ga0157359_1000582_pt1 | contig 13618 bp, 11 predicted proteins | sample AttcapACBM3_FD_111482 | JGI IMG/M metagenome (GOLD analysis project Ga0157359, IMG submission 111482) | Fungus gardens microbial communities from leaf cutter ant in Botucatu, State of São Paulo, Brazil - Atta capiguara ACBM3 | ecosystem: Host-associated > Fungi > Mycelium > Unclassified ...
ACTGATGGCCTGATATCTTGGTTGTTTGTTGTTGCTTTTGTACATCCCATATATGTGCAGATAGCCTTAATTTTGGGCTTTCCAGTGCAACTTAGTTTGTGAAAATCAGTCCACTGATTGTGGAAATACAAGCTGAATAAAGTTTGTGACAGAATGACTTTTCCTATCTTATCTTCTATTCTCACTTTTGTTTCTTCTTTGTTAACTTATGCAATGGTCTTGCTATCTTTGCAAAATCTTTCAAAAACCTCCTACAATAATTTGCCAGCCCCAAAAACTTTTGTACTTTTTTAACTGATTTAGACACTAGCTAATCCAACACCACTTTCACTTTTTCTTCTTCTTCTTCTATCTTTATTCCTTCTGGTTCTGTTACTACTCCTAAAAAGTTCACCTCCCTAACCTTCCACTTGAACTTCTCTAGTTTTACATATAAATTGTTTTCTCCTATTCTTTTTAATATCTCTTCTACCAACTCATTATGTCTTTCCTCACTTTCTGTTCCTACTATCATATCATCAATGAAACTTCCTACTTTCTCTGTATTGATCAAATCTCTTAGTAACTCATTCATTATGGCCTGAAATATGGCTGGTGAATTTGAACCAAAAAACATAACTGTTGGCTCAAATGACCCTTTTAGTGTTGTAAAGACCACTTTCCACTTGTCTCCCTCCTTTATCCTCATATTATTATGAGTCCACCTTAATTCCAGCTTTGTAAACACTTTCTTAGTCCCAATATCCTCAATAATGTCCAAAATAAGTAGCAACAGATAATTGTTTTTCACTGTCCACTCATTAAGATACAATAGTCTTGTACCATCCTTTTCTTCCCATCTTTCTTTCCAACAAAGAACACTGGTACCATTTGTGGTGACTTTGATAGTTGAATATATCCCTTCCTCATTTGCTCTTGGACAAACTCTCTTACTTCTTCTCTCTCTTCTCTGGACAAGAGATAAATTTTATCTTTCCTTGGCACAAATTCTTCTCTCAAATCTATTGCATGGTCCCACATCTTCCTTGTCAGCATTCTCTCACTTGCTTTTTTCCCAAATACCTTGATCTACTTATGGAATTGTTCTAGAACCAACTTCTTCATTTCTTCCTCTAATTTTGCTGCTTCTTCTTCCTTGTCCCAAATTTTCCACTCTTCTGCTATCTTTTTTGTTTCCATTGTCTTTCCCTTTTTTGCTTTTTCTTCCACCCCTTTTCCTCTTTTTTCTCCACTTTTTCTTCTTTTATTTCCTCTTCTTTTTGTTTTTGCCACCCTAATTTTTCTTACTTTGGCCTCTATTGCTTCCCACATTCATTCAGACATCTCATCATCTTCACTTCTCCAGTCTTCCAATCAATCTCAGGATTATGGTGTACTGACCATAGTATTTCCAAGATTATATTCTACTTCTGTCTGCCAATCACATCAATCTCTGTTCTTTCTCTATGTCTCTTATGATAAATATTAACTTCCACAGTATACTCTATCAGCCTTTCTCTATTGAACATCCCATCCATATTCCTCATATAAATAGATCTTTCAATTTTCTTCAACTTAAACCCTTTCTTCTTTGCAAACTCTGAGCTTATTACTAATCCTGTCACCTCACTATCTAATATTATTATTCCTTTTTGCATATCTATCCTTTCTAATCCAATCTTCACTATCACCTCCCTTAGCAACCCTTCCTCCTCTAATTTTCTTACTTCTACTCTTCCATCTTTTTCTTTTTTCTTTTTCTTTTTCTTCTTCATTTTTTCTTCTTTTAAAATCATCTTTCTATCTTTGCTTACAGATTCCTCTTAATTTGGGATACCAGCTTGCAATATCCTAGTAGCTAGTATATTGAATCTATTATAAGAGTCTAGTCAAGGACTACCAGACTCTCCTCCTCTTTTAAATTGTTCCCATATTCTATTCTTCTTTCTTGGTCTACTATATTCTAATTTCTACAATTCCTCATAAGATAGCCAAATTCTCTACAACTATAGCAAATCCTCCTTCTATCTACATCTGTCACATAGAGATCTCTTCTTATTTCTTCTTCTCTTTCTTCTTGTCTCTACAGAGGGTTCCTGACTACCATTGTATTTGTTCTCTCCATCTCTTTCATTGGGGTTGGTCCTGCTGGTTCCCTCTATATCTCCTACCTTCTGGGCCAGATTTGAGGAGAGAGCAGGCATAGTCTAAATCTCTCTTTATTATTGACTACCCTATTCTGCTGTCTTTGTTCCTGACTTCCACCTTCTCTCTTTTCTCTCAATCTTTCTTCCTCCTTCTGACTTTCTCTCTAATATCTGTCTAAATTAGTGGTATGTTCATACCACTGATCAATACTTCTTAGAGGTCTTTCTACCTCTATTAACTTCCTTCTGATAGCTCTATTCATCACTCTCTTGAATTCTTTCACCAATGCTCTCTCTTCATATCCACTTTCTCTAGCTGCTCTTTTAAATTCTTGAACAAATTCCTCTATTGTTTTTCCTTCTTGCTCTATTTTCTTGAGCTCAGCTACTCTGGTCAACTTATCATCCCCTTCTCCAAATTCCCTTTTTAGTTCTCCTAAAAAATCTTCTGCTGATGCAAATTGTATCTCCCCTGTTTCTATATCTTTCAACAAATTCTCCTTTCATATATTTACTGATCCTCCTTGTATATATGTCAACATTCACTATACTTGTTCTTTTACTTCCTCATCACTCATCCTCATCTTTATGTATAGTTTACATGCTGTTATAAACTCCACTACCTGTTTTGCTTCTCTGCTAAACAAAGGTAGTTTTGTTATCTCTGCTTGATGTCTTGTTCTAGGTTTAAAAACTTCTTCTTCTGTTCTTCTTTCTCTAGTCTGAGCTGCTACTAAAATCTGCAATGATGCAATTTGTTCTTGTTATTGCCTCATTTAAAGCAACAGTTGGTTAATATTATATTGAATCATAGTGTATGTAGAGAGGAAGTCAATTAGTGTAGAAGATGGTGAAAGTGGTGGTGGTATTGGAGATGAAAACATAAAATAGTAATAGAGAGGAGTTAGTGCTGGCCTTGCTCTCAGATTTGTATTCTGAACTTGAAACAATCTCTATAAGTGCTAGTCTTCTTCTTATTTTACTTTACACTATCTATTGACTACTTAAGTTACTAACTACTGTTTTAAGGAAAAAGTAAACAATTTTGGTCTAAGAAGACTATTCCATTCTAGACAAGATTTTTAGAGACACTTGTCATTCTCCTATATATACTGATTACAAGTAGATCAATAGCACAAAGCTACTACTTGAAGAAAGTACAGAATATGTCCATAAAAGGTTAATGCATTCACAAAGCACTAGTGGGCTTGAATGCAATATACATGACTAGACTTCCACTCTCTAGCTAGTATACCTCTTATGCCTAGGACCTAGCAATTCTTTTTGACTCAAGGTAGTGTTGTCTTTGGTCAAGAATGATAAGAGAGTAAAAAGATAGAGAGGGCTCTGTGATGAGCAGTCTCAGGAAAAGGTATCAGGTTCTAATGTTATAAGTTAGGTCCTTGAGTAAAGATGAAAGACAACTTTTGTATTAAGTAACATAAAAGAACTCAATAGAGTTCTAAGTCCAAGATAGTCTACCTTATATACTATAGACTATAGTCTGTGCACACACTACAACTAACCTATTCTAAAGTACATATGCTTTCTATAAGGCCAACATGTTGCTGTTATGTTGTATAATATCATCTATTCTAAAACTTTCTATATTCTTCTCTTGTGTCACACCTCTATCATATATGACATCACATTATACTTTTTGCCTAAGTCCAAAATAAAGAAAAGTAAAATAAAACCAAAAAATAAATAAAGGAAAGTAAGAAAAATAAAATAATAGCAAAGGAAAATAAAATGAAACCAAGTCCATCATTTACAATTCTGACACCATTGTTTTTGACTCTGACATAAAAGTAAGGCCAAGCAACATAAGATATACCAATCTGTCCATCATGAGTGTATGAATAATATTGGATTTCTATAAGACTCTATTTATACTAGTAAGTATAAACAATATTTGATACTACAACTTCTCTGAGGCTTTTCTCCAAAAGAGGCATAGATGTTTGGAAGAGCTCTAGATTTATTACTGGAGTCTTTTTTTTTTACAGAAGTAGTATATTGTAAAAAATAGCAAACAATAGTAGCTAATACAGTTGATTCTGTAAGGGTCTGGTATTTTGTTTCAAGAAGTGTTCTATTCTATTGTTAGGTTATTATAAGAGCTATATGGTTAGAATGTAGGGTGTTTGTAGTACATTCAGTTTAGTACTTGAGACAGTTGGCAGCCATTGTAGTCTTTATAATTTTTCTAGTGGCTTCTCTTAATACTGTCAAGTACTTATTACAAATCTTGACTTATTAGAGCCAGTGATGTAAACTCTTGTTTTCTGTGAGAGTTTGGGTCTAGAAAGTAGCTGCTGTATTAAAAGATATGACTAGTTCAAGTACTATCTCATTTTCCAAACTTTGCTAGAGCTTCTTATTTATGAGAACTTCTAGTTGAGTATGTATCTTAGGTATGATAAGAAAGTATTCTGTTTTATAGAGAAATACATTGATATTACAAACCTGAGTTTACTGCTTTCAAAAGGAGATATAGTTCTGGTGGAAGTAGAGGAGACAGTGGTACTACTTGGACTCTCATCTAGCTAGAAGAAGGGCTGTATGAAATTTCTAGGTAGATTCTTTAAAAAGAAGACTATTGTAATTCTCTTTATTTACTTAATACTACTGTTGGACCTTCAGGTTCATAAAAATAGTAGTAGCTAGTTTGACTTAGTTAGATATGAGCATATTATTATAAATAAAGTATTATATATAGACTTGAACTTACTGAGCAATTACCTTAATAGTGAGATCTTCAGTCTTGGAAATTTAGTAATAGTGGCTGATAGGGTAGTTATATGTTTAGAGGTAATAGTAGATAACTGTAATGGTATAGAGATACACTATAGTAGAGATGTGTTAGTATGGTACAATAGTAGCAGTATATTAGTAATACATAATAGTAGTATAGTACCAGTAATCCCCAGCAGTTGTGAAAGATGGACAGTAAGTAGTAGTAGTAGTAGCAAAATTACTAGTCTAGTCTAGGTTTGGCTATAAGTTATGAGAAATATCAGAGTATACTCAAGATTCCCAAAAAAGTAGAAGTTCTTGGACTTTACTCAACTTAGAAACTATCAGTTGGGAGCTGTAATGCTTGATATAAAACTAAGAGAGGATTACAGATAGTTGTATGTTTATATTATCTTAGGCCAAATAATAGAATACTATAATTAAAAGGAAATATTATCTTATCTTATTTATATTCCAGGATTATACAGTAGTTAATCTTTGTTAGGTGTAGTTTATACTAGGAGGCAAAAGTCCATAGAGTTAGCTTAGAAATATGTAGAGTGTAAAAACTTTGTAGGGTAAGCTTAGTGATGTGAACTTTCCAGAGTAACCTTGGCTTTAACTTATATGTTACATCATCTGTCTACCATATAGTCACAACTTTAGAGAATTAGAATGAAGTCCAAAAAGGATTGAGTATTAATGTGGTATGTTACTATTTGACACTGAGAATTAAGTTCACTTGAATTCATTGATTATCAGACTAGCAAATTACAATATAATTACTAGTTTTATATGTAAATAAGATAAATAGGAAATACTTGGGAGTTTTAGTATACACCTCTAAGTAGAAGTTTCAATGATAAAACACTGAAAGAGGTCAATAGAGGAACTCTGCCATGAAAGGCTGAATTCAATAGGAGTATCTCCATTATGGAAGACTGAGCACTTGAGAAGTCTAGGAATATTACACTACTGCCATAGTAACATGTTGTAAGAAGTACAGCTATTATAGAAGACAGGCTTTTACCACAATTTAGAAAAGATACCACCACTGTAGGAAATAATTTGCAAAACAGTTGAACTTAGCATATGATAGTCTTTCACAGTAGAGGTTCTCCTATTTCAAACTCTATGCACAATCAGTATCTCTCTATAGATCAATCTAATCAAACATTTATCTAGCTTGAAGCTAGACTCAGACACTGATTTTACTTAATGTAGATAACTACAAAACTATGTAGTAGTAATAGCATTACTTAAATTAACCATAGTCTTTATTATTATGAACACCAAACTCTAGTGTTAAGTTAACACACTTCTTTCTATGAATAATCTCTATTGAACTTCATTTTAATATCTGAAGTTGTGACCAAGTGACACAGTCAGCATAGTATATAAGCTAAAGCCAAGGTTGTTCAGGAAAGCCTGCAATCCCACAAATTTTGATAAGTTCTCATACTTGTTGAACTCCAACTTTTAAGAAGAAAACCTTAAACTCATCATATTATAAAACAAGTATATTTGTCTCTTCTGCTTCAAGAAATACTTCTTCTAAGACTTTATCTTCATCTTCTTTACAAGAAAGTGAGGAGGAGGACATGAGTTCAGACCTTAAAACACCTACTGTCCCAAGGATAACTACAAGTAGACTTTTTTCAAAAAAATCTTCTCTAAAGCTTCCTATTACTTTTTCTGTCTTAATTTCTGGAGTAAAAGCATCTAATATAAGCTGAAATAACCAGGTATCTGCTGGGAGGGCAAGACCTTAGTTTCTAGAGTGGAAGCTGCCCTCAAAAGCACTCAAAAGCCCTAAGCTCTTGTATTTGGACTATTCAGCCTGATCCATGGATCAGCTGAGTCATCTTTCCAATTGGGAAATAAGAACATTGTTCATGATACTGAGCTGTAGGATAGTGGCTATTATCTATTGTTAGTATCTGATTATACTAGGTACCTTGAGGCTGATGCTAAGATGCTCTCTTCATCTCTTGAGTATCTTGCATGCTTCAAAAAGTGTTCTTTTGAAGGTCATTCTATTGAGTAACTTCCTACTATTTTGGGAGTCAGCTCTTATGTTTGGAATCTATTTCAAACTATTTCTGAGAATAGCTTGTTATCAGGATTGTGGAAAGTGGACTTAGTTTCTGTTCATTTCATTTCCTTTTTCTATTTTCTTTTCTATTTATTTTCCCTTTGGTCTATTTTTAGCATGTAGAGTTAGGAGTAGTGACAACATGAGTCATGTGACACAGAGAGGATTCTAGAAGGATAACATCATACCACATGGAAACCTCATGGCTAACACATGGTTGTTTAGGGTAGGCTAGAAATAGCTAGCACAGACCATGAGGATTCAGTATATAAAGGTAGACTATTCTGTACAGAGTTCTCCATCGAGTTCTCTTGTGTAAACCCTATACAAGGTTACTTTACTGTCCAACCCTAAGGGCTTTGATTCATAACACTTGTATTGTTTTAAGATCTCATCTCAATCTAATACTTCTACTCTTGTAGAAGCTATAAGGACTGTCTATGGTCCTGATCCTATTTTAATATCTTCTTCCAATATTGAGATGGCTGTTGATATACTAGAGGCTGAAAAAGTCATTTTTACTTTGATTACTAACAAAAAACATAAAGAAAAGAGCAAAGCTCCTTTCTTTCTTTCTGTGTTTTCTACTGTTGTCAGGCATGGTTCACACTAGGGGTAAAAGTCCATGAGATGGGCTTGGAGATGTGTAGACTTGTGGAATGACCTTGGCTTCAGCTTATGTGCTGCACTGTTTGTCTGCTATATAGTCACAACTTTAGATAAGAGAAAGAAGTCTGAGATAGAAGTGGGTACTGATTTGGTGTGTTGCCATTGAACACCAGGGATCAAGTTCAATAAGAGTTATCTTTGTTAATTATCAGACTAGCAAATTACAGTGTAACTACTAGTCTTATATACAGGTATATACTATAGGAGATGTTCAGGATTTTAGTGTTGAGACACTGACAGGAGTATGACTCTACTATGGAAGACCAAGTTGGATGGGAGTATTTCCATTATGGAAGACAGAATACCCAGACAATTGCATCACTACTATGAGATGTGTTGTGAGTAAGGTGGCTACTATGAAAGGTGGGCTTGTATAGTTGGAAAAGTAATATTACTATAGGGATATTTTTTCCAGATGGGTGGACTTGCATACAACAGTATTCTCCTCTTAGAACTGAGCCTTTGAAGTCCTATTGAGTTTATTCAAAGTTTTATTAAATTTATTCAAAATTCCTATGATGATACCTAGGTTAACAATACATAAACAGAAGAAATTTTTGCCTTTCTTCTATATCACCATATCTTCCTCCATTTACCCCAACATCTCCCAAAATAGTGCTGAGATGCTTGAAAGACAGTAGCAAGAAATGCAGCAAAGACATGAAGAGGAGCAGCAGCTCCTAGTCCAGTTGGAAGAAGCAACAAAGTCATGTCAAGCTGAGCATATGGCTTAGAAGGCAAGAAAAGAAGTGGAAACTAGAGTGAGGAAGAAAGCTGAGAAGAGAAGAAGAAGAAGAAAACATTAGAGTATCTTCAACAGCTCCAGAACAAGGTGCTAGCAGAGAATGCCATCCTTTTGAAGGGTGCTGAGGGATCCCAGATTATGGGATCTCAGTATAAAGAGGTCTCTCCAGAAGACAATAGAGACTGTCAGCCTTCTAAGAAGGCTAAAGAAAAACAGCCAGCAAGGTACTGTGGAGATATTGGGGTCAAGATGGGGATGCTAACCTCTGTGAGAGGTGTGTGCACACTAGGCAGGACTACTTGGTACACAATTCAAGATGAGTAATAAGTTTTTTTTTGTCTTCCTTTTTACTAATAGCCTTTCCTTAGCCAGTCTCTTGTATGCACTGGATGCATTAATATCAAGTAGTAGTGTGTCTCCCATACCAACACCAATACTCTGGCCATGATCCTCACTTATGGTGGGGTTCTAAGTACCATTGAAAAGATACTCCAAGAACTAGTGAAGGAGTACTGAGGAGTTGGGAAGTCTTTCTGGAACTTGGTGGAGGGCCAAGAGAGAAACATGGTCCAGTTGTAGAGGATTAGAGCTATGATGGAACAGAAATGGGGCTTGGAAGGAGAAAACAAGAAGGAAGAAAGTAGAGATAATGAGGAGGGGTCTGAAGATAGCACTAGGAAAAGTCAGGAGAAGAGAACTACATTGTCTGCCTTCTGTTAGTATAATAGTTTTGTTTTCTTAGTTTAATTTTTAATTTTAATTTTGTTTTTTGTGATCTAAATATGTGAGTAAGAAAATCAAGAAATAAAATGAAAATAAAAGTCTGAAAGTTTGAAAGAAACCCTGAAAAGTGCATGGAAGCTGGGGTTTAATGAGAATAAGCAAACTGAATATACTAAGAAATTAATGAAGAGAACCCTGTTAGAAAGTGCACAGAGGTAGAGAACAAGTGTAACAGCATGATCAGAACAAAGAAAGTGGACTGGGCTTGGTAAGATATGCAATATAGAAATTAGATACCAAGTTGAAGATATAAGTGAGTTCCAATGTAGAGATCTACTTAGATTTATTTTCAGTGTCTTCATACTCTAGCCAGATCATCTTGTACAGAAGTTTGCATGCCCATCAGCAATTGATTTTAGAGTCTACTATCCAAAAAATTTCATATTTGAGTTCTCCATCAATTATAACTGGAGTGGGGACTAGTTGTGTTCTCTCAGAGAAAGAATTGAATGTGATAGGTTCAAGTATGGACACATGGAAAACTGGATGAACAGAGCACATGAACTCTGGGAGATGGAGGGTGAATGATAGTGTACCAGGCTAGGCAATGATTTCATAGGGTCTGAGATATTTTTTGGAGAGCTTTTTTGAAGGCCAAGTGGTCTGGAAGAACTAAGCCTTTATAAAGACTTTGTCACCTACTTTAAAATCAGGAGCAGGGTCACATTGCATATCAGTAGATTTCTGATAATGCTGTTGGGCCATAGAGATTTCAACTTTGAGGGTACTCTATAACTCATTGAGATCTACAGCGAAGTCATGGGCTCAGAAGGAAGCAATATTGTGTTTAGAGTGAATAGTGATGTTTGGATGATATTCTTTATTGGTGAAGAATAGAGAAATACTGGTAGTAGTACTCAGAGCATTATTGTAGGCAAACTCTGTAAAAGGTAGGAGTTCAGACCAGTTGTCTTGCTGGTAGTTACAATATACATGGAGATATTGCTTGAAAGTCTGATTCATGTGTTCGGTTTGTCCATCATCTTTAGGATGGTAGTCTGAAGTAAAGTGAAGCCACATGTCTAGAGCAGTGCCTAAAGAATAGAAGAAGTTAGACACAAACTCTGAGCCTCTGTCAGAGGTAACATGGAAAGAAATGCTGTGTTTAGAGAACACATAAAGAATAAACAGATGTGCTAAGTCCATGGATATGATGATGTCATGGATAGGGATAAAGATTGCCTGCTTGGTGAGCTGGTCAACTATGACCAAGATAGTGTCAAACCTAGATGTCAAGATTGCAGAAAGTGGACTTAGTTTTTTTATTTTATTTTAGATTTATTTTTCATTGTTTCTATTTTTAGAACTCTGGGGTTAGGGTTAAAAGTGATCGGTCACACTGTCACATCTGTCACATCTGATGGTGTGGTCACAACATTGATCACAGGACTTAAGAGAAGGGAGTAGAAGATTCTAGAGCAAAGTAATGTTATACAACATGGACACCACATGTTGGCCTCATGCTTCACACATGGTCATTTAGGGTAGGGTGCACAGTAACTAGCATGGACCATCTGTAGGAGTATATAAGGTAAACTATTTTGTAAAGAGCTCTCTATCAAGTTCTCTTGTATTTCTCTACTACAAGAGTTGTTCTTATATCCAACCCTAAGGATTAAGATCATAACACTAGAGAATAATGGAAGTTTTTCAATGAAGTCTATAGAAATGGAATTTCATTGTTATTTGGGGATAGAAAGTTGTTTGAGAGATCTGTAGGACTTGTAACAGTGTGGCTTGGATCACATACAAGTGACATAAGACTTGTAAAATTGTTGTACATCAGTATGGAGGCTAGGCTAGGAATATTTGCAGCAAACTAGTTCTAGTGTTTTGTTTTGACTATAATGTTTAGCAAGTATGTGATCATGATTATACTGGAGAACATGTGTACAGAGATTATCAGCAAATAGTATATAAATTCTGTTATCAAGGAAAAGACTGTTTGGATCCATAGACCACTGGCCATTTGCAGAGATGTATTTTGTAGCAATTGGATTACTAAGGAGAGCCATAAGGATGTCTTGATGTAGGGTGTCCAGATTAACTATTGTAGCTATATAAAGAGGAGAGAAGAGAAAGACAGTAGCTTGTACAGAGACTACAAATTGTTGTTGAGTGAAGATAGGTTTGAAGTTGTGAAGGTTAACTGTGGTATAGCCAGTATTTCTCTCTTTAGAATAGACATCCTATTGTCTAGTGAGAGTATCTGATTTGGTGCCAAGATGACAAGGTTGAACTAAGAGAGGTACTTGTTAAGAACAAAAAGTGTGGACTTAGTTTTTTCTTATTTTCTTTCTTATTTTCTTTCTTATTTTCTTTTCTTTTCTATTTATTTTTGTATTTTTGTATTTATAAAACTTAGGGTTAGGGTTAGTCATTTAACACAAGAAAAAGGTGCTAGAAAGATAATGTCATACAACATACACAATACATGTTGGCCTTGAGGTATATACATGGCTGTTTAGAGTAGGCTAGAAGTATATAGCACAGACCATGTGCCTTTAGTATAAAAGGTAGACAATCCTGTAAAGAGTTCTCTATTGAGTTCTCTTGTGTTAATCCAATACAAGGTTCTTTCTCTTGATCAACCCTAAGATCTTGAGTTTATAACAGTACTCAGACCACCATGCTTGCCTCCAGGTCAATATCTTAGTAGTAGAAAAGTACTTAAGGTTTTTGTGATCCATAACAACATCAATGGGATAGGCTAGACCTTCTAGATAATGTTACCAAATATTAAAGGCTTCAAAAATGGCAAGTAGTTCCTTGTCATGTATATCATAGTTCAACTCTGCCACAGTAAAAGTATGAGAGTGAAAGACAACTGAATGGACTTCATTTTCTTCATTAATAATGGAAAGGATTGCAGCAAGAGCATAGTTCAAAGCATGTCATATGCAAGCTCACCTGTCTAGAAATTACATTCCTGTAGTGATATCATCTCCAAATTATACAAGTCTGCCTTCCACAGTGGCCACCTTTCTCACAATATATCTTATGGCAGTGCTGTAACCCTCTGGGTATTCTGTCTTCTACAGCAGAGATACTCTTATTCAACTCAGTCTTCCATGACAGAGTTACTCCTGTCAGTATCTCAACACTGAAACCTCCACATGGGGTAATAGAGGTTTTACCACTGAAACCCCAAGCGTCTCCTATACTATCCATTTGTATATAAGACTAGTAGTTACACTGTAATTCACTAGTCTGATAATTGACAAAGATAATTCTTATTGAACTCAATCTCTGATGTTCAACAGCAACACACCAAATCAGCACTTGCTCCCATTTCAGACTTCTTCCTATCATCTGAAGTTATGACCATGCAGCAGACAGATGGCACAGCACATAAGCTGAAGCCAAGGTCATTCCACAAGTCTGCTCCACTCTGAGTCCATTCTGTAGACTTCCAACCTGGTGTGAACTGTGCCTGATAAAGCATCAGTTTTTACAATAAGTTGAGCATTGGGAATTCAATAAGTGAGAATAGGAGCGGAGGTGAATGTCTTCTCAAGAGAATTGAAAGCATCATGACAGGAGGAGTCAAACTTCCAAGGAATATCCTTCTAGGTAAGACATATCAATGGAATGACAATGTCTGAATAGTTGAAGATGAACTGACAATAAAAATTAGCAAAATCTAAGAAAGATTAAATCTCCTTGACTTTCTTCAGCTCCAGCCAGTCTTGAATAATTTCCACTTTGTTGTTGGATATAGTAAGACTAGAAGAAGAAAGGATGTATCCTAAATACTCTACTGACTTGGAGTGAAATTCACATTTCTCTGCTTTGGCATAAAGGCCAACCTTGTAGAGATGCTTGAGTACTTCCTTAACATGCCAGTGATGTTTGGACATATTATTTGAGTAGATGAGTATATCATCTAGATAGATCACAACACAGATATCCAAAAGATCAGAGAAAATGTTGTTTATGAATCACTGAAAGGCCATAGGAGCATTGGTAAGACTAAAAGGCATTACAAACCATTCAAATGATCCATAGCATATCCAAAGGCAGTCTTCCATTCATCACCATTGGCAATGCAAACCAAATTGTAAGCATGGCAAAGATCTATTTTTGTATATACTTAAGCTTTGCAAGATGAGTCTAGTAGGTCAGAGATGAGCAGAAGTGGATAATGATCCTTCTTGGAGATGCAGTTAAGATTGTGGAAGTCAACACAGAGGTGTAGTGAACCATCTTTCTTCTTAACAAATAAGACCAATGCACTATGTAGAGATGAGGTTGGTTGGATAAAATCTATATTGAGGTTTTCCTCAATAAATTCCTTAAGAGCCTCTTGTTCAGATATCAAAAGAGAGTATATAGGGCCCAACTAGAGGTTGAGCACCTTTTTCCAGATTGATTTTGAGGTTATAAGGACAATGAGGAGCAAAGACTTCAGCTTTAGTTTTGTTCAAAATGTCAGCAAATTTGTGATACTCAGAAGGAATG
>Ga0157359_1000583_pt1 | contig 13618 bp, 13 predicted proteins | sample AttcapACBM3_FD_111482 | JGI IMG/M metagenome (GOLD analysis project Ga0157359, IMG submission 111482) | Fungus gardens microbial communities from leaf cutter ant in Botucatu, State of São Paulo, Brazil - Atta capiguara ACBM3 | ecosystem: Host-associated > Fungi > Mycelium > Unclassified ...
CAGTTTCGAAGGCTTTGTTACCCTATGTTCCGTTATTCGGAACAGCAGACAGGTAAATCAAGAACAATGTCCTCCAGACGCGACCAGTTATTACAGCAAATGGGTATTACGCAGTATGTACTGCGGCGTCCGCGTGCGCTCCAGGGGGAGATTGCGGTGACATTACCCGCCGATACCCGGCTGGTGATTGTGGCGGAAGAATTACCTGATCTTCAGCAGCCGCTGGTGGCAGATATCCTGCGTGCACTGGCGCTGGATGAAGCACAGGTGCAGATGTTCACCCCTGATCAAATCGCGATGCTACCGGATGATGCGCAGTGCCCCAGCTGGCGTTTAGGGCTGGAAACCCCGGTGTCTCTTGCCGGAACTCAACTGACTTCGCCGTTGCTGGCGGAGCTTTCTCATAGTGCCAGCGCCAAACGGGCGTTATGGCAGCAGATTTGCCAACATGAATCAGATTTCTTTACTCACCCCGAACGATCTTGATGCTGCATTTGCCATTGAACAGCGTAGCCATGCTTTTCCCTGGACAGAAAAAACCTTCCACAGTAATCAGGGTGAACGCTACCTGAACTTCCAGCTAAAAGTGGATGGCGTATTGGCAGCTTTTGCTATCACCCAGGTGGTACTGGACGAAGCCACGCTGTTTAACCTGGCGGTGGATCCTGACTGGCAGCGACGTGGCCTGGGTCGTGAACTGTTACAGCACCTGATTAATGAGCTGGAACAACGGGGAATCGTGACTCTCTGGCTGGAAGTGCGTGCTTCCAATCAGGCGGCGATTGCTCTGTACGAACAACTGGATTTCAATGAAGTGTCGATCCGCCGGAACTACTATCCGACGGTGGATGGCAAAGAAGATGCCGTAATTATGGCTTTAACCATTTAACCGGGAATTATGATGCTAACTCGCTGGGACTGGATTTTATTTGATGCTGACGACACGCTGTTTCACTTCGACTCTTTTGCCGGTTTACAGCGCCTGTTTCAGCACTATGACATTGATTTTAGCCGTGCAGACTATGAAGAATATGATGCAGTAAACAAACCACTTTGGGTGGAGTATCAGAACGGCGCTATTACGGCACAGCAACTGCAACGCCGCCGTTTTCAACCCTGGGCAGATCGCCTGAATGTGACTGCTGATGAACTGAATAGTGGCTTTTTAAACGCCATGGCGGAAATCTGTTCACCACTGGAAGGCGCGACTGATCTGCTGAATGCGCTGAAAGGTAAGGTGAAGATGGGGATCATCACCAATGGTTTCACCCAACTGCAACAGACGCGTTTGGAACGCACGGGTTTCCGCGATCACTTTGATCTGTTGGTGATCTCTGAGCAAGTTGGTCAGGCCAAGCCTCATCCGGTGATCTTTGATTATGCGCTGGAAAAAATGGGTAACCCGGCTCGTGAACGCGTACTGATGGTGGGGGATAACCCGGCGTCTGACATTTTGGGCGGCATCAATGCCGGGATGGCAACCTGCTGGCTGAACATGCATGAACGCGATTTACCGGAAGGTATCGAACCGACCTGGCAGGTGACTTCGTTGCGTGGATTGCAGGATAAGTTGTTTACGGGTGAATAAAGCGGGTTGTGATGCTGTAAAACGTCGCTTTGGTAAAACGTCGCTTTGTTTCCGGAGTTTGGCTTATCGGTGGCGGCTGGGTTATCGGACGCGGCATGAATACTTCCATGTAGCCTCGGCAGGCGCATCCCTGCGCCTGACGGTCCGCTAACCCAGCCGCCACCGATTGCCTGTTAGCAACGGTGTCGCTTTTTTTCACAGCGTCCCGGCGATCTGTCAGTGATGTGCACCTGACACCAAACGTGCAGCGAGAAGCTTTACAGTCCCAGTTTCACAAAATCAGACGCATCATGACGTTCCGCCAGATGCTGACCTTCTGATCCCCAGGTACGGTTCACGATACGACCACGTTTAACTGCCGGACGCTGTGCCACATCCTCTGCCCAACGCACCAGATTCTTATACGATGCCGCATCCAGAAACTCTGCAGCTTCGTACATCACGCCCTGAATCAGCGCACCGTACCATGGCCAAATCGCAATATCGGCAATGCTGTACTCATCCCCGGCAATATAACGATGATTCGCCAGCTGTTTATCCAGCAAATCTAACTGACGTTTTGCTTCCATCGTAAAACGATCAATCGCGTACTCAATTTTCACCGGTGCATAATGATAAAAGTGACCAAAGCCGCCACCCAGATACGGCGCAGCACCCTGTAACCAGAACAACCAGTTCAGGGTTTCAGTCCGTCCGGCAGGATCTTTTGGCAGGAAATGGCCGAACTTCTCTGCCAGGTATAGCAAAATAGCCCCGGATTCAAACACCCGTGTTGCTGGCGTGGTTGAGGTATCCAGCAGGGCAGGAATTTTAGAATTTGGGTTCACATCTACAAAACCAGACGAAAACTGATCTCCTTCACCGATACGGATCAGATGGGCGTCATATTCGGCACCGCTTTCTCCCAGTGCCAGTAACTCTTCCAGCAGGATAGTGACCTTCTGACCATTCGGAGTACCCAGCGAATACAGTTGCAGAGGATGTTTACCTACCGGCAATGTGGCTTCATGGCGGGCACCCGCTGTTGGACGGTTAATACTGCCCCATTTACCGCCCAGTTCTTTATTCTCGCTCCAGACTTTGGCTGGCTGATAGTCATTTGTGCTCATAACCTAATCCTCTTATTGAACCGTGAATCAGCTGGCAACATGATGTTGCAGATGAAGTAAACATAGCGGATGCTGACCGCAGATACATCATCCAGATATAACATTGTTCAACAAATTGCATTTATCCGTAACGAGCAGCGTTGGTAATGGAGGGCGAGGATGAAGCACGATAAAAATGAATTACAGCAGGAAACAGGGCTGGTGGTGGATAGCATCGGACGTACCTGTTGTTACTGGCAACCACTGATGTCGGACTACCACGATCACGAATGGGGAAGCCCTGTTACAGATGATCGCCTGATCTTTGAAAAAGTCTGTCTGGAAGGTTTTCACTCCGGTATGTCGTGGCAGATGATCTACAACAAACGGGAAAACTTCCGCCGTGCTTTTGCCGGGTTTGATTTCGATAAGATTGCTCAGTTTGATGAAACTGATATTGCCCGCCTGATGGCCGATAAAAGTATTGTACGTAACCGGGCGAAGATCCTTGCCACCATTAATAATGCACAACGGGCAAAAGAAATGGTGGCTGAATATGGATCGCTGGCAACCTGGTTCTGGCAGTTTGAACCCAGCGCGGAAGTACGACCACAAACCGTTGATATTGCTTACTGGCGGGCAAATAACACGTCGCCGGAAGCAGAAGCTATGTCAAAAGCGCTGAAAAAACGGGGCTGGCGCTGGGTGGGGCCGATTACCACTTATGCACTGATGCAGGCGTTGGGCATGGTGAATGATCATCTGCAAGGTTGCTGGCGGCGTGAAGTGTGTGAAGCGGAACGGCGGGAATTGAAGCGACCTGTTTGAACTTTTTTTGCATGTTGCTGTTTTTTTATCCACAAGGTAAAGTGAATTATCTATAATAACGCATCAAACTAATTATTTTGATATATAAAAGCATATCAAATCATGAACTATTTGGTTGAACAGATCGCGGAAAACCTGCGGGAAGCGCGCAAACGCAAAGGATTAAGCCAGCGGGAACTCAGCGCCCGCTCAGGAGTGCCACAGAGCCACATTTCAAAAATTGAGTCAGGGAACGTTGATCTGCGGGTTTCCAGCTTGATCGCTCTGGCACGAGTGCTGGATATGGAACTGTGTATTGCGCCTAAAAAATCTGTGCCAGCCATTCAGGCGATTATTCGCGGTACTACGGGCTGGCAGGATGAAAGTGAACAGGTGCCTCCGGCGTACACTCTGGACGGAGATGACGATGAGCAATGATGTCTCGACGTTGAATGTATTACTTTATGGTGAATTGATTGCGACGATCACTCATGTAGGCAACGACAGAACGCTTTTCGCTTTTACCGACGATTATATAAATAATGAATCTCGTCCGGTATTAGGGCTGGGGTTCAAAGACGCTTTGGGCAATCTCCTGACGGACTTCAAAGTCACGCAAACCCGACTCATACCGTTTTTTTCCAATTTGTTGCCGGAAGAAACCATGAGGACTTACCTGGCAGAGCGTGCCGGGGTAAATCCTGTCAGGGAGTTTTTCCTGTTATGGGTGTTGGGACAGGATCTGGCGGGCGCCATTACGGTCGTTCCTGCTGATGGTGAAGCGTTACCACCTCATGTACATCATGACATTGAAGCGGCAGACAGTTATGACATGCCCATGCGTTTTTCGCTGGCGGGTGTGCAGTTAAAGTTTTCTGCTGTGCAGCATGCGAAAGGCGGGCTGACGATCCCGGCTACCGGGGAAGGCGGTTCATGGATTGTAAAATTGCCATCATCCCGTTTCATCGGTGTGCCGGAAAACGAATATTCAATGATGGAGCTGGCACGAAAGTTGGGTATGGACGTGCCCGAAATTCAACTATTACCTGTTAAACAGGTGACTAATATTCCGGAAGGTATCGGGAAGTTTGGGGATTACGCCTTTGCCATCAGGCGTTTCGACCGGGATGCAGGAAAAGCCATTCATATTGAAGATTTTGCACAAATTTTTGGTGTTTACCCCCAGGATAAATATAAAAAAGCCAGTATGCGTAATATCGCGCAAGTTATTGGTCTTGAAGGTCAGGAAAAAGATATTGTGGAATTTACCCGCAGGTTGGTGTTTAACACGTTGATTGGCAATGCAGATATGCACCTGAAAAACTGGTCGGTTATCTACAGAGATCAGCATACTGCGTCAATCGCACCCGCTTATGATTTTGTTTCAACCATTCCCTATATTCCTGATGACAGTGCCGCCTTAAAAGTCAGCCGTAGTAAAAAATTTAGTGATTTCAGTTTAGAAGAGTTATCGCATTTAGCGGCTAAAGCGATGTTGCCAGAAAAGTTAGTTCTGGATACAGCCAGACAAACTATCGAAAATTTCAGTGAAGTTTGGGAAAAGGAAAAAGCACATCTGCCTCTGACTCCGTCAGTGGTTAGTGCGATTGAAACACACTGGCGAAATTTACCTTTGCGCTGATCCCTGGTTGTTGAATGTCAGCAATGCCTGTCCACCGCCCAATAAAAAAACCATTGATTGTGTATAAAGTCAGGATCAGCGAAAATAGCGTCCAACTACGATCAACACGACGGATTTGACCGGCGAAGAACTGCAAGCAGGCTCCTTCCCACTACGCGGACAAATTCGTGTCCCAACGAAAAGATTTTATACATGGCACAGCAAGCTTTTCTCGACGAAATCAACAAACGTCGCACCTTTGCGATCATTTCCCACCCGGATGCCGGTAAAACAACCATCACTGAAAAAGTGCTGTTATTCGGACAGGCGATTCAGACTGCCGGTTCTGTAAAAGGCCGTGGCTCCAGCCAGCATGCAAAATCCGACTGGATGGAGATGGAAAAACAGCGTGGTATCTCGATTACCACTTCCGTGATGCAATTCCCGTACCGCGATTCCCTGGTTAACCTGCTGGATACCCCGGGACACGAAGACTTCTCAGAAGATACTTATCGTACGCTGACCGCCGTGGACTGCTGTCTGATGGTGATCGATGCTGCGAAAGGGGTGGAAGATCGTACCCGTAAACTGATGGAAGTTACCCGTCTGCGTGATACTCCAATCCTGACCTTTATGAACAAACTGGACCGCGATATCCGTGATCCGATGGAAGTGATGGATGAAGTGGAAAGTGAGCTGAGAATTGCCTGCTCACCAATCACCTGGCCAATCGGCTGCGGTAAGCTGTTTAAAGGGGTTTATCATCTGTATAAAGATGAAACTTACCTGTATCAGAGTGGCCAGGGTCATACCATTCAGGAAGTGCGTATCGTAAAAGGGCTGAATAACCCGGATCTGGATGTTGCGATTGGTGAGGATCTGGCAGCACAGCTGCGTGAAGAACTGGAACTGGTACAGGGCGCATCGCATGAGTTTGATCATGAAGCCTTCCTGGAAGGTCAGTTAACGCCGGTATTCTTTGGTACTGCACTGGGTAACTTTGGTGTGGATCATATGCTGGACGGGCTGGTGGAATGGGCGCCAACGCCAATGCCACGTGCAACCGATCTGCGTACCGTCACCGCCGAAGATGAGAAATTCAGTGGTTTTGTCTTTAAAATTCAGGCCAATATGGATCCGAAACACCGCGACCGCGTAGCGTTTATGCGTGTGGTTTCCGGTAAATATGAAAAAGGTATGAAACTGCGTCAGGTTCGCATCGGTAAAGATGTGGTGATTTCTGATGCCCTGACCTTTATGGCTGGTGACCGTTCTCATGTGGAAGAAGCCTATCCTGGCGATATTATTGGTCTGCATAACCACGGCACGATTCAGATTGGTGATACCTTTACTCAGGGTGAGAACATGAAGTTCACCGGTATCCCGAACTTCGCACCAGAACTGTTCCGCCGTATTCGTCTGCGTGATCCACTGAAACAGAAACAGCTGCTGAAAGGCCTGGTTCAGTTGTCCGAAGAAGGTGCAGTGCAGGTGTTCCGCCCGGTGCACAACAACGATCTGATCGTGGGGGCAGTCGGTGTGCTGCAGTTTGATGTGGTTGTGGCACGTCTGAAAACAGAATACAACGTGGAAGCTATTTACGAATCCGTTAACGTGGCAACGGCCCGTTGGGTTGAATGCACCGATGCGAAGAAATTCGACGAGTTCCAGCGTAAAAACGAAGTTAACCTGGCGCTGGATGGCGGTGATAACCTGACTTATATCGCTCCAACCATGGTTAACCTGAATATCACCCAGGAACGTTATCCTGATGTGGTATTCCGTAAGACTCGTGAGCATTAATACCAGACGAAATGATGTTAAGAGGGAATACCGGGTTGTATTAACGTATTCCCTTAAATCATGCTGGGCAGGATGTTCAGCTGAAGAATCAATGCCTGATGTCAGTCAGGTATTCTAGCAATACACAGGGCTATTTCGGGAAGGGATCGTCAGTGCCGGCATTGTGCCAGCTCTTTATCGTTTAACCCTGTCATTTCCATAATCATTTTGTCATCCAGACCTTTCTGCAACATGGTACGGGCAACTTCAAATTTGCCTTGTTTGACGCCTTCATTTCGACCTTTTTGTTCCAGCTGTTCTGCAATGGTCATCAGTGTTTCCTTGTATTGAGGTATGCGTTGCGCCAGTTTGCGCACAAAATTTTCTGCATTTTTTACCTGCCCAGCCTGTGAAAAATAGTTTATCAGCGAAACCAGTTGTTGTCTTGGTAGTGACCATGTATGTAGCAGGATGACCAAATTATCTAACAGATCGTTCAGATCCCTTTGTCGGATATGTTTTTGCAGCAACGTCAATGCAGCCATACTCCGGTGGTTCATGATTTCGTGATCGGGGATGATCGTTACGTCTATCAACGGGAATGCATTGTTATAGAGGTTTTCAGCCAGTAAGGGATCATCGAAACTGTCCAGCCAGCGTGTGGAATACGGGTATGGACTGCGTTTTCCGGTGTAAAACAATATTGGTATCACCAGAGGTAATCGACTGTGCCCGGCATCGAGATGGCGTTGCATCGCAGCGACAGAATAACGTAGCAGCCGGAAGGCCATATTTTTATCTGGTGTGGATTGGTGCTCTATGAGAATACAGGCATATCCTTCACCACCCGTTGTGGTTTTCAAACTGTAGAGAATATCGCTGAAATAGGGGCGTAGTCTGTCCTCGACAAAACTACCTGATTCCAGTTTTAGGGTGGATAAATCACAGATATTTTTCAAATGTGCTGGCAGATGGATCTGCATAAAATCCCGGGCAGTTTCAGGATGATGCAGAAATTGTTTAAAGGCTAAATCATGGGGTGTTGGTGTGTTTTGAACGTCCCTGTTCGACATGGATTTTTCCGCTGTTGTGATGATTGAGTGATGCACTTTAGCGGGATATTGTTGGTAAACCTGTTTTGGTTTCCCAGCCTGGAAGACAGCTCGCAAAATATCTTCGTTCTGAATGACGCGGTGAGCGTTGTCCTTTTCTTAGCGGATGTATTACCTTGTCGTTTTCCCATCAGAGAACGCTGTTATGACCCCACATTTTGTCGATACCCACTGCCATTTTGATTTCCCGCCATTTGTTGGTGATGAGCCGGAAAGCCTGCAACGGGCAGCGGCAGCGGGGGTGGAAAAAGTGATTGCGGTGAGTGTGTCGGCTGAACGTTTGCCTGGCGTGGCTGCACTGGCTGATCGTTATGATCCAGTGTATTCCGCTCTGGGATTACATCCGATTATGATCGCGGAACATACAGATCAGTCGCTGATAACACTGGAACAGATGCTGAAGCAACGATCAGAAAAAGTGATCGCCATCGGTGAGATCGGTTTGGATCTCTATATGGAGAATCCTCAGTTCGATCGGCAGCAGGAACTGTTGGACGCACAGTTACGTCTGGCACGTGATCACGATCTGCCGGTGATCCTGCATTCACGCCGTACCCATGACAAACTGGTTCAGCATCTGCGGCGTATTCCTGTGCCACGTTGTGGTGTGGTACATGGTTTTTCCGGCAGTGAACAGCAGGCGCTGGCATTTATTCGTGCCGGTTATGCGATTGGTGTTGGTGGCACAATCACCTATCCCCGCGCCAGCAAAACACGCAATACCATTGCCCGTTTACCTCTGACATCACTGCTGCTGGAAACGGATTCCCCGGATATGCCATTACAGGGATGGCAGGGGCAGCCTAACAGGCCAGAACGGGTGAAAAATGTCTGGCAGAGCTTGTGCGAGCTGCGCCCGGAATCACCGGAACAGATTGCCGAGACTATCCGGGAAAATACCTGTGTCTTATTTGGCCTGTAAATGTCATTTGAGCTGTAAACATCCGGATCCGATCCTCATATTAATCATAAATTAACGCCTGAAAATTCAGAAATTCGTCCGTATTCCCATTTCAGTAAGCAGTAAGTTCTCCTGTGGTCGTACAGGTGATTTTTCTCCCGGAAACAGGCGGTATCGCACGTGTTTTGTTGCGGAGAATGCTGTGCCAGGTGAGTGTATTACCTGGTGATCTCCTGTTTTTTCCGTAACTCCTGCCTGTATTTATATTGTTACAATAACAACATCTCGTTATGGCAGGCACTATACTTATGCTGATGTTGTTATTTATTGCTGAATAAGATGTGATTTAAGTCACTTTTATTGTGTTATTTATGAAATTCATCACAATTAAACTGTGATGAATGACGCAAAAAACACGCAGTCTGGATGTTACTATTGTAACATTGCAGAGTGGCTGTAATACGCAGCCAACTTCTAACCTCATTATTTACCCGGAGACAAATCATGTCTGATGTGAAAGCTCAGGCGCTGCGTGCGCTGCATTTAATGGATCTCACCACGCTGAATGACGATGACACTGATGCCAAAGTGATTGCACTGTGCCAGCAGGCGAAATCTCCGGCTGGTAATACCGCTGCGATCTGCATTTATCCACGTTTTATTCCGGTAGCCCGTAAGGCGCTGCGTGAGCAGGGAACCCCGGAAATCCGTATCGCAACGGTGACTAATTTCCCACACGGTAATGACGATATTGAGATCGCACTGGCAGAAACTCGTGCAGCTATCGCTTACGGCGCTGATGAAGTGGATGTGGTATTCCCGTATCGCGCTTTGATTGCCGGCAATGAAACCGTTGGTTTTGAGCTGGTGAAAGCCTGTAAAGAAGCCTGTGCTGCCGCAGGTGTGTTGCTGAAAGTGATCATTGAAACCGGTGAACTGAAAGATCCGGCATTGATCCGTAAAGCCTCTGAAATTGCTATCGATGCCGGTGCTGACTTTATCAAAACCTCCACTGGTAAAGTGGCGGTCAATGCCACGCCGGAAGTGGCAGCTATTATGATGCAGGTGATTGCGGATAAAGGCGTACAGCAGCAGGTTGGTTTCAAACCAGCGGGTGGTGTGCGCACAGCAGAAGATGCGGCGAAATACCTGCAACTGGCTGACGACATTCTGGGCAGTGACTGGGCGGATGCACGTCACTTCCGCTTTGGTGCTTCCAGCCTGTTAGCCAGCCTGCTGAATGCGGCAGGTTTTACCGGTGCGACCAGCGACAGCAAGTATTAAGAGCGGAGTGATCTCTGCCAGTGCGGACAGACGTCTGGCAGATCACTACCCGATCAATCGACAGTAATCCGGCCAGATGACGGCCACAGTGAATGACCTCCGGAGGATACCGTGTTTCTGCCACAGGAAATTATTCGTAAAAAACGTGACGGACAGGCATTGAGCGAAGAAGAGATCCGCTTTTTCATCAATGGTGTTCGTGATAACACGGTGTCTGAAGGCCAGATCGCTGCACTGGCAATGACTATCTTTTTCCACGATATGTCACTGGCAGAACGTGTGGCATTAACGATGGCGATGCGGGATTCCGGTTCTGTGCTGAACTGGAAATCGCTGGATCTGCATGGCCCGGTGGTGGATAAACACTCCACAGGCGGCGTGGGCGATGTTACATCGCTGATGCTGGGGCCGATGATCGCTGCCTGTGGCGGTTATGTGCCAATGATCTCGGGTCGAGGGTTGGGTCATACCGGCGGTACGCTGGATAAACTGGAGTCGATCCCCGGTTTTGATATCTTCCCGCAGGATGATCGTTTCCGGCAGATCATTAAAGATGTTGGCGTGGCGATCATTGGCCAGACCAACTCACTGGCGCCGGCGGATAAACGTTTTTATGCCACCCGTGATATCACCGCAACAGTTGATTCGATCCCACTGATCACCGCATCGATCCTGGCGAAAAAACTGGCCGAAGGGCTGGATGCGTTGGTGATGGATGTCAAAGTGGGTTCCGGTGCCTTTATGCCAACCTTCGAACTGTCTGAACAACTGGCACAGTCGATTGTCGGTGTGGCGAATGGTGCAGGTTGTAAAACCACGGCGCTGCTGACTGATATGAACCAGGTGTTGGCATCCAGTGCCGGTAATGCACTGGAAGTTCGCGAAGCCGTGCAGTTCCTGACCGGAGAATACCGTAATCCACGTTTGCTGGAAGTGACCATGGCACTGTGTAGCGAAATGCTGATGTCCGGCGGTCTGGCGCAGTCAGCAGAACAGGCACATAGCAAATTACAGGCAGTGCTGGATAACGGGCTGGCCGCCGAAACCTTTGCCCGCATGGTCGCGGCGCAACATGGCCCGACTGATTTTATCGATCGGATGGACAGCTATCTGCCTGCAGCATCAGTACGTAAAGCAGTTTATGCCGATCAGCCCGGCATTGTCAGTGCTATGGATACCCGTGCTCTGGGCATGGCGGTGGTATCGCTGGGCGGCGGACGTCGTCGTGCCAGTGACAGCATTGATTACAGCGTCGGATTCAGTGAAATGGCGCAACTGGGTGATCAGGTGGATGGTCAGAAACCGCTGGCAATGATTCATGCTGCCAGTGAAACCGACTGGCAGGAAGCGGCTGAGGCGGTTAAACGTGCCATCACGATCAGTGATCAGCAACCAGAAATTACTCCCGTTATTTATCGCAGAATCTCGCAATAAGCGGTATTCTGTTCTGATCGCATTTTTTTAACGTTCATCGCGGCAATCGCGCAGGAGATCAGGATGAAACGTGCATTTATTATGGTGCTGGACTCTTTCGGCATCGGTTCCAGTAAAGACGCCGATAAATTCGGTGATCAAGGCTCGGATACGCTCGGACACATTGCTGAAGCGTGTTTTAACGGTGAAGCGGATAAAGGACGCTCCGGCCCACTGAATGTGCCAAACCTGACCCGTCTGGGGCTGGGGAAAGCCGCAGAAGCTTCCACCGGGAAATTCCCGCTGGGTCTGGATCAAAACGCTGACATTATTGGCGCCTATGCTTATGCCAGCGAGCTTTCTTCCGGTAAAGATACGCCATCAGGGCACTGGGAAATTGCCGGTGTACCGGTGCTGTTTGACTGGGGATATTTCAGCGATGTGGAAAACAGCTTCCCGCAGGAACTGCTGGATCAACTGGTGGAAAAAGCCAATCTGCCGGGCTATCTCGGTAACTGTCACTCATCCGGCACCGTGATCCTCGATAAGCTGGGCGAAGAACACATGAAAACCGGTAAACCGATTTTCTACACTTCGGCGGATTCGGTATTCCAGATTGCCTGTCACGAAGAGACCTTTGGCCTGGATCGTCTGTATGAGCTGTGTGAAATCGCCCGTGAAATGTTGACCGATGGCGGTTACAACATTGGCCGTGTGATTGCTCGTCCGTTTGTCGGTGATAAAGCGGGTCAGTTTGAACGCACCGGTAATCGCCATGATCTGGCGGTTGAACCACCATCACCAACTGTACTGAAAAAGCTGGTGGATGAGCAGCAGGGTGAAGTGATTTCAGTGGGTAAAATTGCTGATATCTATGCGCAGGTGGGTATCACCAAAAAAGTGAAAGCCACCGGGCTGGATGCGCTGTTTGATGCCACTATTACTGAAATGAAAAACGCGCCGGATAACAGCATTGTCTTTACCAACTTTGTCGATTTTGACTCTGCATGGGGTCATCGCCGTGATGTTGCCGGTTACGCTGGTGGACTGGAATTGTTCGACCGCCGTTTGCCGGAGCTGATGGAGCTGGTAAAAGAAGGGGATATTTTGATCCTCACTGCGGATCACGGTTGCGATCCGACCTGGTCCGGCACCGATCATACCCGCGAACATATCCCGGTACTGATCTATGGCCCAAATGTGAAACCGGGCTTCCTGGGCTACAGCGATACCTTCGCCGATATCGGTCAGACCGTTGCCAGCTATTTTGGTCTGTCACCGATGGACTACGGCAAAAATCTGCTTTGATCAGAAAGCATCAACTTATTCGTCAACGGTTAGCTAAAAGCTGACAAGATAACAAAAGGATATAGCATGGCTACGCCTCATATTAATGCTGAAATGGGTGATTTCGCAGACGTGGTTCTGATGCCTGGTGATCCGCTGCGGGCAAAACATATTGCTGAAACCTTCCTGAGCGATGTCGTGGAAGTGAACAACGTGCGCGGTATGCTGGGTTATACCGGTACGTATAAAGGCCGTAAGATTTCCGTAATGGGTCACGGTATGGGCATTCCATCCTGCTCCATCTATACCAAAGAGCTGATCACCGATTTTGGGGTGAAGAAAATCATCCGCGTGGGTTCCTGCGGTGCTGTACGCAGCGATGTGAAACTGCGTGATGTGGTGATTGGCATGGGTGCCTGCACCGATTCCAAAGTCAACCGTCTGCGTTTTAAAGATCACGATTTTGCGGCGATTGCGGACTTCGATATGGTGCGTAATGCGGTAGATGCCGCAAAAGCTGCTGGTGTGGATGCGCGCGTGGGGAATCTGTTCTCTGCTGATCTGTTCTACACTCCGGATCCGCAGATGTTCGATGTAATGGAAAAATATGGCATCCTGGGTGTGGAAATGGAAGCAGCCGGGATCTATGGTGTGGCGGCAGAGTTCGGTGCTAAAGCACTGGCTATCTGCACGGTTTCCGATCATATCCGTACCCATGAACAAACCACGGCGGCG
>Ga0157359_1000585_pt1 | contig 13586 bp, 14 predicted proteins | sample AttcapACBM3_FD_111482 | JGI IMG/M metagenome (GOLD analysis project Ga0157359, IMG submission 111482) | Fungus gardens microbial communities from leaf cutter ant in Botucatu, State of São Paulo, Brazil - Atta capiguara ACBM3 | ecosystem: Host-associated > Fungi > Mycelium > Unclassified ...
CAAGAGTATGGAAAGAGTGGATAGTTTGAGTAGGAGAGTAGATTGGGCTGAGGGAGTGGAGAGAGATAATGAAAATCAAGTGATGTTGAAGGAGGAATGGTTAGAGATTAGAGCAATGGAGCAGTTAGTAGAAGGATCAGGGGAGGAAATAGTAAAGAAGATAAAGAAGGCAAGAGATAAGAATGAGAAAGTGATAAAGGCAGTAGAGAAAATGAAGAAAATGGGAGTTAAGATGTTGAGGAATGAAGAGTGGTAAGTAGAGGAAGGACTAGTGCTGAAAGAAGAAAGAGTGTATGTTCTGAAGGATGAGAAATTGAGAGTGGAGATTATTTGGCTACATTATGATATGCCAATAGCAGGACATGGAGGACAGTGGAAGATGGTAGAACTGGTCACTAGAAATTATTGGTGGCCAGGGATGACAAAAGAAGTCAAGTGATATGTGGAGGGGTGCGATCAGTGTCAGAGAATGAAAAATAGAGCAGAGATGCCAGTGGGAAAATTAAGGCCTAGCCAGGTACCAGAAAGACCATGGCAACATATACCAGTAGACTTTATTACGAAGTTACCAATGTCTAAGGATCATGATTTGATCTTAGTAGTATATGATAGGTTTTTGAAAATGTTTCACTTTGTGGCAATGACAGAAAAAACAATGGCAGAAGGTTTAATGAGGTTGTTCAGGGATAACGTGTGGAAGTTGCATGGGTTACTGGAGAGTGTGATATTGGATAGAGGGTCGTAGTTTGCAGCAGAGTTAACAAAGGAGTTGAATGAAATGCTGGGGATAGAAACAAAGTTGTCTACAGCATATCACCTACAGACAGACGGACAAATGGAGAGAACAAATCAGAAGCTGGAACAGTACTTAAGGATGTATGTCAATCATAGGCAGAACAATTGGTCAGAATAGTTGGCAACAGCAGAATTTGCTTTCAACAATAAGGTACACACAGCAACAAAGTCATCACCATTTCAAGTCAACTATGGAAGAGAACTAAGAATGGGCTTTGATATAAGAAAAAAGGGGAAGAATGAGAAAGCAAAGGAGTTTGCAAGGGAAATGAAGGAAAGATATGAGAAGGCAAGAGTAGCATTGGTGAAATCACAGGAAGAAATGAAAAGACAGACAGATAGAAGTAGGAAAGAGGCAGAAGAGTATAGAGTAGGTGATAAGGTGCTGATTAGCACAAAAGACTTTTTGACGGAATTGATGAAGAGAGCAACAAAGAAGTTGATGGAGAAGTTCATAGGACCATATGTGGTCAGGAAGATTGTGTCAGAAAATGTAGTAGAATTGGAATTACCAGCGTTGTTAAGAATACACCTGGTGGTTAATGTGAGAAGAATAGTGAAGTATAGGGAACAGATAGAGGGACAGAAGAAGATTCCACTACCACCTGTTGAGGTAGCCAGTGAGAAGGAATATGAAGCAGAAGAGATTTTGGATAGACAAGAGAGAAGAGGTAAGATGAAGTATTTGGTGAAATGGAAAGGATATACAGCAGAGGAAAATACATGGGAGAGATTAAAGAATTTGAAGAATGTGATAGAGAAGATTAAAGAGTTTGAGAAAGGAAGATTTGAAGAAGAAATACGGAAAATAAGGATGAAGAAAGGGAAAGAGATAAAGTTGAATCCGGAAGCTGAAGAGTTCAAAAGAGGGGAATTACTAGGGAAATATATGGCGAAGTTGTTATATGGGTAGGATGATAAGAAATTTGATGAAGAATATTTAAAAAAATTAGAGAGGAATTGGAATAGGTGAAAGAATGATAGGAAGGAGGGAGAAAAGAAATATATGAAGAAGTTAGAAGAAAGTTTAGAATGGAATGAGAGGAATAAACAGATGAGTAAGAGAATTTGGGGGGACAAGAAAGAAGTTCCTCTGGAAGCAGAACCCTAAGAGGGGATACTGTTATGGGACACTTGAACACTAACAATTTTTATTTTTCTTTTCTTTTATTTTTCTGATTTTATATTAATTTTCTTTTTCTTTTTCTTTTCTTTTGGATGATAAAGAGGCACATGACACTGCAGTCACATGACAGGTCACATGGTATGATGTCATAGGCATAGAACATGGTGGAAAGATCTGGAAGATGATGTCAGGGCACATGTATACAACATGATGGCCTTGAGTGAAATGAGACAAACATGAGGTTGTAGCATAGACCATATGTACTTTGTATATATAGAACTCTAATTTAGCAGAAACTCCTTGTCAAGTTCTCTTGTGAACTTCCCACTTGATATTCAACCTAAGAGATTTACTACTTGTGTAATCATTTGTCTTTGTGATAAGTGGTTGCCACAACAACTAGCTTTGGTTCTTTTACTCTTTGCCCCTTCATTAGTTCTTTATATCTCACTACTCTGCTTATGTTTACCACTAGATAAATTCTCATAGAGACTAGCAGCTTCAACTATACTACATTCTTCAATATCACTTCTTCAACCACATATAGTCTCACATATCTTTCTGTCAACTTTTTTACTAGTCTTTCTTTGAATACTAAGTCTTTGGTACTTAGTACTACTTTATTGCCTTTTTCTCATTCTTCTATTTCTTTTTGTTCTCTATTTGCTTGTCTTCTCATTTTTTCTTGTGTTTTTCTTAATGTTGCTCCAGTTTCCTTTTAAACTTTTCTTATCTTCTCTACAAATTTTGTTACTTTCTCCACTTTTTCTTTTCTCCTAATGTCTGCTCCTATTCTCAGCTCTTTACCATAATTTGCTATGAACAGTAATATCTTTGTTGCTAAATGTACTTTGTTATTCACTGCAAATTCTGTTGTTGCTAGCTACTCTGGCCAATTCCTCTATCCATATTCTATAAAGAACCTCAAGTATTTTTCCAACTCTTGGTTCATCCATTCTGTTTGTTTATCTGTTTGTGTATGGAATGATATTGACAATCTTGTTTCTATTTCTAACATCCTATTCAATTCTTTTGTCAACTTTGCTACAAATTGTAGTCCTCTATTACTTATTACACTTTCTAGTAATCTATACAACTTTTACACATTATCTCTAAACAGTCTTAGCAAGATACCTTCTACTAATGCCCCTTTTGTAGTTGTTACAAAATATGTCATTTTTGACAATCTATCACATACTACTAGTATTATATCCTTTCATCCTTTTCTGCTACTAGTAGTAACTTAGTGATAAAGTCAACCATTAAGTGTGTTCATGTATTTTCTGGTATCTTATTTGTCACCAACTTCCCTGCTGGTATGTTTGTTCTATTCTTTATTTTCTAATATAAATCACAAACCTTTATATATTCTCCCATATTCCTTATTACTCCTGGCTACTAGTAATTTCTTGTTACTAACTCCACTGTCTTTTATCTACCTTTATGATTAGCTACTGGTATATTATAGTATAACTAGATAACTTCTATCCTTGACTCCTTATTCTTATCATATGCTAAGTCCACCTGTCCAGAAAATACATCTCTATGATGATACTGCTTTCTTAACATCTACTATACAAGCCTGCCTTCCTTGCAATATGTTCATGTAGTGATGATGCAACTATCTAGGTATTTTGTCTTCCATGATGGAGATACTTTTATTCAACTCAGTTTTTCATGGCAGAGTCATATTCCTATCAGTGTTCCACCACTCAAACCTCTACTCAGAGCAATAAAGGCTATATTACTAAAACCCTGAGCATCTCCTATATTATATACTTATATATAAGACTAGTAGTTATACTATAATTTGCTAGTCTGATAATTGACTAAAGTTGATGCTAAATCTCTGGTATTAATGACAATGCACTTTACTCCTCTCTTTCTAACTTCTTACAAGGCCATCCTCTGAAATTGTAATCATGCAGCTCATAGGAGGTACAGCACATAAGTTGAGGCCAAGGTTATTCTGACAAGTCCACATCACCAAGCTTATTGCACAGAGTTTCCACATGTTATGCATGTCTGAACCAACTTTGTAGACTTTTACCTTTAAATGTGAATTGTACCTAATAATTCTTTAGCACATATATCTTTTCTTCTTTTAACATCAACTTCCCTTGTATTTCCTACTTGTCTTCTCTCAATGTCTTAACTTCTACTTTTTTCATTTTCTCTACAACTTTTACTATTTTCTCATCTTGCTTTCTTTATTTTTCCTACTAATCTTGTTTCTAGTTCTTCTATCACTACTTCTATTATTCCTCTTACCCACTCTTCCTTTATCAATTTCTAGTTTTCATCATCATTTTCAACTTCTGCTTTCAAATCCAGCCTCCTACTTAATCTATCTGCTTTTCCCATCCTAAATCCTAGCATATGATTTAAAGTAGAATCAAATCTTGACAAATATAAGGCCCATCTAGCCTGTCTCTGATTCAATTTCTATACCTTCATAGAATACTTCAAATTTTTATAGTCTGTCCAGATTTCAAACTTGGTTTTAGCATCTTCTAACAAATACCTCCATGTTTCTAACCCTCTAATCACTACTAACATTTCTTTATCATGAATTTCATAATTATACTCTATTTCATTTAACAATTTAGAAAAATAGGATACTGGCCTTCATTTTTTATCTTTGCATTCCATAAACAACACCTCTCTTATTACATAATCTGATGCATCTATCTTTATTCTCATTCTTTTGTTCAGATTTGAAGTTACTAAGATTGGTTCTGTAGTGAACCTTTTCTTCAACATCTTGAATGACTTTTTCTGTCTTATTTCCCATTCCCACTTTTGTTTCTTTTTTGTCAAGTTCCAAAAACTTCTGTATTATTTTAACTTATTTAGGAACTGGCTAGTTTAATATTGCTTTTACTTTCTTCTCCTCTATTTTTATTCCCTCTAGTTCTATCATTACTCCTAAGAAATTGACTTCACTCACTTTTCATCTATACTTCTCTGGTTTACATATAAATTATCTTCTTCTAACCTTTTTAATTAAACTCTCTTACTTCCTCTCTCTCTTTTCTGGACAAGAGATAAATTTTCCCTTTCCTAGGCATAAATCTCTTCTTCAACTCTATTGCATAGTTTTACATCTTTCTTATTGGCATCTTCTCACTTGCTTTCTTTTCAAAGACTTTGATCCATTTATGGAATTGTTCTGAAACCAACTTCTTCACTTTCTTCTCTGATCTTGCTACTTCTTTATCCTACTTCTCTACTACTTTTCTCATTTCCATTATCTTTTATTTTTTAATTTCTTCATCTTTTCTTCTTTTTCCTTTATTTCTTATTTCATTTCATCCTCTTCCTTCATTTCTTCTTCTTTCTGCTTCTGCTATTCTGGTTTTCCTTGCTTGGGTCTCCACTGTTTTTTACATTCTTCAGGACACCTTGTCATCTTCATTTCTTCTATTTTTGAGTCAATCTTAGGATTGTGGCATGCTAGCTATGGTATTTCCAAAATTACTTTCTACTTATGTCTTTTTATCACATTAATCTCTGTTCTCTCTCTATACCTCTGGTAATAAATATTAATCTCCACTGTATATTCTATTGGTCTCTTTTTGTTCAATATTCTTTTCACATTTCTTACATATATTGGTCTTTGAATATTTTTTAACTTAAACCTCATCTTTCTTGCAAACTCTGAACTCATTATCAACCATGTTATCCCACTATCTAACAACACTTCTACCATTACTCCTTTCTGCATATTTATCTTCTCTAACCCAATTTTCACAATCCTTTTCTCAGCAATTCTTCTTTTTCCTTTCTTCTTACTTTTACTGGTTCTTTCTTTTTTTCTTTCCTTTTTTTCTTTTTCTTTTTCTCTTTCAAAATATTTCTTCTATCTTTCTTACTTTATATGTCTCTAGATTTGGAATATCAGCTTGTATTATACAAGTAGCTAGTACATGAAACTTATTGTAAGAGTCTAGTCAAGAACTACTTCAAGAACTACTAAACTCTCTTTCTCTTTTAAATTGTTCATAATATTTAGATTGTCCTTATATCTAATCTTCTTCTCTTGGCCCACTATACCCTAATTTCTACAATTTCTTACAAGATGGCCAAAATTTCTACAGCTATAGTAATTCCTCCTCCTATCTATATCTATTATATAGGAATTTCTTCTCATCTCTTCTTCTCTCTCTTTTTGTTCTTACAGGGAGTTCCTGACCACCACTGTATTTGTTCTTTCTATCTCTTCCATTAGAGCAGGTCTTGTTGGTACCTGCTGTATTTCTTGCTTTCTAGGCTATACCTGAGGTGAAAGTAACTATAGTCTGAATTCTTCTTGACTACTTCCTATGTCTGTCTGTTATAAGAGGAACTCTTGAAGGTTTATTCTAAGGTAATGCTTATGTAATACAATCAGTGGTGATTTTATCTATATCTCTTGATCTATTACTATATGCTTATTTACCTCTTTCTCCTTTGTCAATTATCATGCTGAGATCTTATTGGATGATCATATCTAATAGTTTGTATTGTAAATACTGTACTATGTGTCAGACTACCTTCTATAGTATATATAAAAGCTTGTATGAGTAGATCTACTCTTACCTGAATATTAGCCTAGCTTTCAGAACACTTACCTAGCTTAATAAGTGAGATCCACTCATATCTGTCTCTACTCCTGACTTTCACTTTCACTTTTTCCTCTCAAAATTTTCTTGTCCCTTCTACTCTCTCTCTAATATCTATCTAAGTTAGTGGCATGTTCATATCACTGATCAATAATTCTTAGAGATCTTTTTGCTTCTATGAGTTTCTTTCTAATCACTTTATTTATTTCTCTCTTAAATTCTTCTATTAATGGTTGCCTCTCATACCCACTTTCTCTCACTGCTCTTCTAAACTCTTGTATAAACTCTTCTATTGTCTTACTCTCTTGCTCTACTTTCTTCAATTTTGCCATTTTCATTGTCTCATTATCTCTCCTATCAAATTCTTCTTTTAAGTCTAATAAAAACTCCCCTACCATTGGATAACTCAAACTTCTACTTTCTAAGTTCTCCATAACATTCTTTTTTTACATATCTACTGACCTTCTCTGTATATATAACAAGTCCCACTGTATCTGTTCTTTTACTGTCACATCTCTCATTTTCATTCTAATATAAAGTCTACATGCTATCAAAAATCATGAAACCTTGTTTGCTGCCCCATCAAATATTTGTAGTTTGACCATTTCTACATTTGATCCTGTATTGGATTGGGAAATCACTACCTCAGCTCCTTCTTCTTCTTCTTTTCCTGCTAATAATGCTTATAAAGCCATTATTTGTTTTTACTGCTACCTTATCTGAAGCAACAGCTAGTTGAGAGGGTGTTGACTCATAATGTTGTAGTATGGGAGTAAGTCAGTGGGTGATGATGATTGTGGTAGTGGCATTGGGAGTGAAAATATATAAAGTGGTAATAGAGAGATGCTGGTACTGGCTTCACTTTCAGACTTATATTCTAAATTTGAAATAATCTCTATATATGTTAGTAGGCCCTCTTCTTGTTTTACTTCACACTTTCTACTGACTGTCTCAACTACTAACTACTACCTTAATGGAAATGTAGACAATTTTAGTCTAAAAAGACTATTCTACTCTAAACAAGGTTTTAAGAATACTTGTTGTTCTTTTACATATACTAGTTATTAAGCACCAGTATGCTTTAATGCAAAATAAATGGTCAAGCTTTTCCTGTCTGACTAATATACCTCTTATGTCTAGAGTCTGGCAATTATTCTTGACTCAAGATAGTGTTGCCTTCAGTCAAGGATAATAAGAGAATAAGAGATAGAGAGAGCTCTGTGTTGAGCAATCTCAGAAAAAGATATTGAGTTCTAATATTATAACTTAAGCACTTGAGTAAAGATAAAAGATAACTTTTATATTAAGTAATACAAAAGAACTTGATAGAGTTTCTAGTATAAGATAGTCTACTTTATATACTATACTACAACTAACCTATTCTAAAGTCCATATATACTCTATAAGATCAATATACTATTGCTATACTGTATAACATTATCTGTTTCAGAACCTTTTATATCTTTTTTTTGTATCACATGATTGTGTGACATATGTGACTATCACATTAACAGAAATCAAGCAGAAAAGAGATTATGCTAGAATACAACAAGAACTATGCAATACTAGCTCTTAACTACACACTAAAAAATTCAAGGAGAATACTATCAGTATCAGGAATTGATAGAAAATATAGAAATGATAATATAAAAGAAGATTAAAACTCATAAAACCCTTAAAAGGATTCTTGTGAATGTAAAAGAATAAAGTTAGGAAGGATATTAAAAGAAATATACAAGTAATATCTACCCATGAATGCTTTTCCTTGCTAATACACTTATAAACAGTGAACCTTACACTGTGTAACAAGTTCCTTTAGAAAATCTAGTGAATATATTGCAAAGCTCCTTAAGAGCCTCTAACAACACTATCTATCCCAGGTGATATATCTCAAAGACATCTCTTAAGTCAAATCTTATGACTGAAGATACCAACTGATACTCACCTCACCAGTCTTTTTCAGACTCCTGGAACTCTCTGAAACTCATTCAAAAGTAATAGCAAATACTAATAACACTTACTTCATAAAATAGAGGTTTAATTGCTCTCAAGTAGAAGTATTTGGATGGAGATCCTCCTTCTTACTTCTCTCTACTTATAGCTTATGTATTAGTCTAAAAATACAAAGAATGAAACTAGAGAATGAAGGCTGAAACTATAATAAAGCTCTCTAAGGTTTTATGAGCACATAGCTGTTTCTTTATCTACAACCTGACATCAATCTGATGATTGATTCTTACTTATGAGAGCTTATTTCATTCTTCTTTTACTATTTCCATGGCTGTTTCTTCTTACTTCTCCATTCTAGACTTTGTCAGCTTCCAATCTAGTGTATTTCTGCCTTATTCAACTACCCAAACATTTGTAACTCAGTAAAACTCTCTTGTGAGTACATGTACTTTGTAGCTAATCATTTACAAGTAGTATTTTTTATTTCTAAAGATTCTTTCTACTCAAGATCTGGTTTGATTAATGGCTACCATACCACACCATGATTGCTATTTGTTTGAGAGAATCTGAGGTGTTATTTAGAAGTATAAGATCTTCTTGCTTATCTTCTTGCTGATCTTCTTGCTAATACCTTCAAAGAGATCTTATATGCTTAAAAACCTTAGAAGATTACTTAAGTATTTTCCAGTGTAACAATGTGTAATATTATATTGTACTCTTCATCTAAGTCCAAAATAAAGAAAAGTGAAAATGAAAACTAAAATAAAGTAAAAGAAAAAAACAGAAAAAAAAATGAAAGAGAAAGAAAAAAAATCAAAGCCAAGTCCACTATCCACAATTCTGACAAGTAGCTAAGCCACAAATATTCAATGGGGAAGCAGGAAATATTTCAGAGTTTTTAACAGCATGCAGGTTATACATTAGGATGAGAATGAGAGAAGCCTCAGTAGAAAAACAGATGTAATGGGTTTTGTCTTATATACAGAGAGAATTGGCAAATATCTGGAAGAAAATTATAATAGAGAATTTGGAGAGTGGAAATGTGAGTTACACAACTGTAGGAGAATTTTTATTAGATTCAAAGAAAGAGTTTGGTGGAGGAAACAATAAGATAATAAAGGTAACAGATTTGAAGAAGATAGAACAAGAGAGTAGGACAATAGAAGAGATTGTACAAAAGTTCAGGAAAGTAGCAAAAGAAAGCAGGTATGAGAGAAGACTTTTGGTAGAGGATTTTAAAAGAGAGATGAACAGTGTGATTAGGAGAAAGCTCATAGAGTATTGAACAGTGGTATGAATGAGTTCAAAGTTTTCTAGAAAACAGGAGTTTAAGTTAAAGAAAATTAAAAGACCTATATATGTAAGGAATATGAATGGTTTTTTTAATAAAAAAGAACCTATTGAGTATATGGTGAAGATGAATATTTATTACTAGAAATATAAGAAAAGAACAGAGATTAATATGATTGGGGAATAGAAGTAAAGTGTAATTTTGGAAATACCATGGGTTGCTCTCTATTACAAAATGAACTACTTGCTTATTTGTGATATCTGAATCTTGAGTGTACTCTCAGAGATTTAGGAGTGATTCATAAATTCAATAATGATGATAATTATGATTAAGATCAATACAGATGCCAATGATGAAAAAATGAATACTAATGAAAACTGATAATAAATAATGTTATTAAGTCTAAAGTCTAATTCTTAGATATAAAGGTATATATATATAAAAGTAATAGTCTGTGCACAAGCTGTTTCCATCACATGATCAAAACTTGTGCCTGGGGCTGTCATCTGTCATAGCAGATATCAGGCTAATTTTAAAAAGTAACTAATTATGTCATTATATTGATATACTTGTATCTCTATCAATACTTATTACTTTGGGATATACTATATATCATCAAATGATGAGCACTTTCCAATGCAAGTTCAATTATGTGAATCTGTTTAGCTTTTTATAGATATTAGCCAATAAAACTTTTACAGTCACTGATGGCTTGATATCTCAGTTGTTTGTTGTCACTTTTATATATCTTATATATGTGCAGATAGCCATCATTTAGGGCTTTCCAGTGCAACTTAGTTTGTGAAAATTAGTCCACTAGTTGTAAAGATACAAGCTGAATAAAGTTTGTAATATTCTCTCATCTTAAGTTGTTCAGCCCATGATAACTTGTCAGACTGAGCTTGTACTCATTCTGTATAATCTATAAAAGACATGTAAGAATTGACAAACATAGTTCTTTGTCTGTTGTCACTAGGTGAAAGAGATCTTTCTTTGGAGATGTTGTCTTCAATATTCATTGAAGAGAGCTCTTGATATATATTGGCACTGTAAGAGTTTTGGCCATTATATTGAGATTAGAGAGTAAACAAGTTTAATGTATTTGCTAGTTCTTTACTAGGTATTACTATTCAAAATAGTAGTATAAGAGAAAAAAGCAATATTTTCTCTTACTTCTTCTCCATAATAGGTAGGACCTCAATACTTTTCAATATATCAGATCTCTATACCAAAATTTTCTCCTAAAATCTCTCCAACTTCTTTGTTTAGCTTTTTTCTTACTTTAGTATTATGATTTAGGTCTTAAGTTAAGATAAAAGACACACTCTTGTATTAAGTAACACAAGAGAATTTAGTAGTTTCCATTAAGCTAGTCTATCTTATATACTACAGATTATAGTCTGTGTACACACTATAACTAATCTACCCTAAAGTTCATATGCTTTTTATAAGGCTAAATATATAATGCTATTTGTTCTAGAATCTTCTATAACCTTCTCTATTTCATATGATTATGTAACCTATGGCTGTAAAATATATGACCATCACATCACACTCTGTTATCTAAGTCAAAGATAAAGTCAAAACCAAGTCTACTGTTCACAACTCTGATATTTGGCCTCTATTACAAAGTAAATCTTCTTAAAAGTTCTTTCCTTCTATTATACTGTTACTGTTACAAATTCAAAACCTTAAAGTTGGTTAAGAAAGTGAACCTTGTATTAGAGTTAATATAGGAGAACTCTGTACAAGATTGTCTACCTTATATACTAATACCTAATGGTCTGTGTGAGCTATTTCTAGCCTATCCTAAACAACTGTGTGTTTTACATGTTGTATGACATTATCTTTCTATGTGTCTCATGACCTGTGACCATGTTATCTGATATAACCTACTGTGTGACAGTATAATCTTGTCACTTTAACCCTGATCTTAACCCTAAGTTCTAAAAATAGAATAAAGAAAATAAATCAAAGAGGAAGAATAAAAATGAGAAAGAAAATAAAAATTATTAGAGTCCACTGCTTTCAGCTTTGATATTACTTCTCTCTCAAGGTTTCTCCTCCAAAGGAACTGTCTTCCATTTTTGCCAGTTCCTCTCCAACTTCCTTAGATATTCCTTTTCAAACTTTTCATCATCCTATCCATATAACATCTTCACTGTATATTTTCTTGATAATTCTTCTCTCCTGAAATTCTTTTCCTCTGCTACATCTAACTTTTCTTGCTTCCTTACTTCAGTGCTCATTCTTCCTTCAAATTTATCTACTGCTTCCTTTGCATTTTCCAAGTTCCCCTCCTTTTCCCAGATATCATGCTCTGCCATAAACCCCTTCCAGTACACTAAGTACTTTTTGACTTCTCTTATTTTTCTTTTATTTAAAATTTTTTCTATCTCCCACTCTTTGACTCCTTCTACTTCAATTAGTTTACCTTCCTCTTTTCTCTGTCCCTTTACTTGCTCCTTATATTATACTATCTGACTAACATTCACAACCAGATAGATTCTCATCAAGGTTGGCAGTCATAATTTAACTGCATTGGTAGATACCACCTCCTTGATTGTGTATGAACCTACATACCAGTCCACTAATTTCCTTGCCAGTCTTTCTTTGAACATCAAGTCTTTGGTACCTAACAATACTCTGTCCTCCTTCTTCCAATTTTTGCTTTCTCTCCTCTCTTTATCTGCTTGTCTCTTCATATCTTCTTGTGTCTTCTTCAGAGCCACCCCTATCTCCTCTTATACTTGCTTCATTCTTTCCACAAACTCCTTCCACAAACTCCATTGCTTTCTCTACTTTCTCTTTCTTCCTGATATCTCCTCCCATTCTCAACTCTCTACCATAGTTTACTATGAAAGGCAAAACCTTTGTTGCCATATAAATCTTGTTGTTCAAAAATTCTGCTGACACCAACCACTCTGGCCAATCCTTCTGTCTATGATCCACAAAGATCCAGAGATACTGTTCAAGTTCTTGGTTCATTTGTTCTATCTGCCCATTTGTCTATGGGTGGAATGCTGTCGACAATCTCATTTCTATTTCCAACATCCTATTTAGCTTCTTTGTCAACTCTACTGCAAATTGAGAACCTCTGTCCAATACCATACTCTCTGGTAACCCATGCAACTTCCACACATTATCTTTGAACAACCTTGCCAATCCCTCTGCCAATGTCTCTTCTGTAGTTGCTACAAAATATGCCATCTTTGACAACCTATTACAGACTACCAGAATCACATCTTTCCTGGCTACTATTGGTAACTTTGTGATAAAGTCTACTGTTAGATGAGTCCATAGTTTCTCTGGTATTTCACTTAACTTCAACTTTCCTGCTACTTCCTCTATTCTATTCTTTATCCTCTGACATAAGTCATATTCTTCTATGTATCTCCCTACATCTCTTGTTACTCCTGGCCACCAGTAATTCCTTGTGACCAACTCTGTTGTCTTCTATCATCCTCCATGTCCTACTGCTAGTATATCATAATGTAACCAGATTATCTCCACTCTCAACTCTTTATCCTTCAGCACATACACCTTTTCTTCCTTCAATACCAAATTTCTCTCTATCTGCTATTTATCTCCTCTTAATATTTTTACTCCTGCCTTCTTTATCTCTTCTACTACTCTAACTACTTCCTTATCCTTACTCCTAGCCCTTTTTATTTTTTCTATTATATCTACTTCATGTTACAGATTCAAAACCTTAGGGTTGGTTAAGAAAGTAAACCTTGTATTAGGGTTAACACAAGAGAACTCAATAGAGAACTCTGTACAAGATTGTCTACCTTATATACTAATACCTAATGGTCTG
>Ga0157359_1000587_pt1 | contig 13565 bp, 5 predicted proteins | sample AttcapACBM3_FD_111482 | JGI IMG/M metagenome (GOLD analysis project Ga0157359, IMG submission 111482) | Fungus gardens microbial communities from leaf cutter ant in Botucatu, State of São Paulo, Brazil - Atta capiguara ACBM3 | ecosystem: Host-associated > Fungi > Mycelium > Unclassified ...
GACCATTAGGTATTTGTATATAAGGTAGACAATCCTGTACAGAGTTCTCTATTGAGTTCTCTTGTGTTAACCCAATACAAGGTTCACTCTCTTAACCAACCCTAAGGTTTTGAGTTTGTAACACATTGTTGTAGCATGGACCACTTGTAAATTATATAAATAGGGTAGCAATGCAGCAAGAGCTTCTTGTCAACTTCTTTTGTAATCCCCACTACTAGATAGCCAGATAAGAGCTTTGCTGAAGTAAGCAAACTACAGTGTCATTATGACTAGTGGTTGCTACAACAGTTTTGTCTGCTTTATATTCCACTACTTCCCACACTCATCTAGACATCTTGTCATTTTCACTTCTTCAGTTTTCCAATAAATTTCAGAGTTATAATGTGCTAACTATGATATTGGAGATATCATACTCTACTTCTGTCCTTCTATCATATTTATCTTTGTTTTTTCCTTGTATTCTCTGTAAAACAATTCTATTTCAACCATATACTCAATTTATCCTTCATAATTAAAGATATCATCCATGTTTTTCACATAAATTGGCCTCTCCAACTTCTTTTTCTTAAACTTATTCTTTTTTGCAAACTCTAAACTCATTGCTAACTCTATTGCCCCACTATCATTTCTTTATCTTTATCTTCCTGCTTCAGCCTTATCTTCACTATTATTCTCTCAATACTTTCTCTTTCTTCTCTTCTCCTTTATTAGAAATATCTATCTTCATTACTCTATTTGTTAAAGCTTTAAATCTGTTACTTAAGAGTTGATGTTCTGGTTCCCCAATCTCTATTCTTCTATTCTCTTTAATATCTCTCCTACTCCTACAATGATAAGTGATATACCTAAAACTTCCACAAACAAAACATTTTCTTTTTTGTATCACTATCTCTCTATTTCTTTCTCTCCTATACCTCCTGTTATCTCTCTTTCCTTTACTATTCTTATTTCCTCAATTTTCCTCTACTCATCATTAATTTTCTTCTTTTCTTTCTCTTTATTCCTTGTTTTTATCTTTAATTTCATATTCTTTTTATACTCTTCCTGCCTTCTTTATTCTTCATTCTATCTTTTTTTATATTCTCTCTTCAACCACTCTTTTTCTTGTTCTTTCCTTTTTATTTTTATTTTGTTTTTTCTAATATAATTAATTGTTTTTGTAAATTTGATATTATTTCCTCTTATATTTCTACTACTTGTGTCAATAACTTGATCACTTCCTTTTTTTATACTTCCCTTATCCATTCCTCTATATTTATTCTATCAAATACTTCTGTTACTATAGTATTTGACAACCTGAAACAATATTTCCAAACAAGTTTCTCTATAAGTGCTAGCTAGTATTCTTCTTACCTAATCTCATACTGTTTACTGACTATCTGTCTACTGTCCTACTAACTACTGTTCTAAAAAACACTGGTTATTATCTCTAAGAAGGGAATCTCTACTCTAAATATTTTCTTACTAGACAATACTGTTGTTTTGTATAGAAAGATCACAACAAATCTTCAGTACAAGGCTTACACAAAAAATAACAAGTACACTATATAGCACTGCCTACTTAAACAATGAGTATGTCTAGATGTCAGCCTAGACTTTGTCAATATCATTTACAACAGCCTTCTAGTAACTGTTATCTACTTCTTAAACTTAGGATCTAGCTATATGAAGTTGGTAATTGACCATGTTAGTTATACACTGAGAATGGTAAGAGAGTAAAGTAAAGGAGACTGCAAGATACAGTGTTTCTAAAGAAAGTCAAGTTCTACTATTGTGACAACCACTAATCAAAGTAATCAATAGTATACTAAATAGTCTTACAAAGCGAGAGTCTTGTGGAAATTATAAGAAAACTTAACAAGAAGTCTCTGATATATTGCAACTCTATTATACTACTAGTATATAGTCTATGCTAACAATAAATAACCTTATCCTAATATTCATATATTAGCTATGAGATGAATATATTATAGATATATATCTTGATATTATTTCTTTTAGTTCTTTTCACAATGTTCTAGGCTTATAACATGTCATGTGACTGCAATTATATGCCTCTTTATCATCCAAGAAATAAAAGAAAAAGAAAAGAAAAATTAAATCAAGAAAACTAGATAAAAAGACAATCAAAATAGAATATAAGAGTCCAAGCATACTATAATATAAAGAAGAGTAGCAACAATAGATAGAACTAATGTTATATATCAGATCTACACATTTAGAAGATATATCACTGTAATGGTACTATCCCCTCAACATCTATGAAATAAGCTTATTTTCTATAATGGCCACTCTTCTTACAATATATCCTCATAGCAGTGATGCAACAATCTAGATATCTTATCTTTCATGATGGGGATACTCTTATTTTACTCAGTCTTTCATGGTAGAGTTCTTCTATCTTACTTCTGTTAGTGTCTCACCACTGAAACCCTGAATATCTCCTATATAACTGACTTATATATAAGACTAGTAGTTATATTGTAATTTGCTAGTCTGATAATTAACAAAGATAATTCCTATTGAACTCAATCTCCAGTGTTCAATGGCGATATACCAAATCAACACTCATCTTCATCTGAGACTTCATCTGAAGTTGCAACCATGCAGCAAACAGATAGTGTAGTACATAAGCTGAAGCCAAGGTCATTCTACAAGTTTGCATTACTAAGTCAACCCCACAAACTTTTACCTCCTAGTGTAAACTGTGTCTGACAACTAGACTTGATAAAGATTAGTAGTAGGGAGCAGCAGAATTAGTAGTAACATTTGATATTTTAGAATTGAAGAGAACTCTATAGACTTCAGTAGTAATGTTAAAGAATAAGTTCAATTATAGGATTTTTCTAAGAGAAGATAAAGTAGGCTAAAATAAATTTCAAAAATCAGAAAACATATTTAATTAGTTTTATTTTTGTAGATGAAGATAAGAGATTTTCTAGTAAATAGAATTGGAGAAAATTGGGAGATATAGAGAGATAAAGAGAAAATTGCTGGCCATAGTACTAAATAGCTTGATTGATTATGTTACAATTAATAAATATTGTTAGAATAACTGAAAAAAGTTTATGGTGTTTTAGCAAATTTTGTATCTTCAGGAAAACCTAAGTATATATTATGGAATATGTTAATTAAGTATAATCCACCTTTAAAAAAATGAAAACAAAACAAAGATAGTTACTATTTTGAATACTCTACTATCTATTACAATTTAGCAGAACAGATGCTGAGCTAACTATCAGAATAATAGTATGTAGATATTCAGAAACATAAATAGAATTGTCTAGAACATTACCTAAAAAGATAAGGTATACTTGATATTGACAGAAAGTAACTAGTAATAATCTTGGAGGTTATCTGAAGAGACAATATAGAAGTACAGAATTTAATAGTAGAAGCTAAGAGTATCTATAGGTTTAACAGTGGTTTTTGGTGATAAAGCAAGATAGAAAAGTTTGTAGAAAAGTCTATGAGATTTGGAGTTTAGTATTGATAAAAAATTGAAACCTCTTATGAATATTTTATATTTTACAGATATTTACTTTTTATCTTATATACTCTGAATATATTAAAATATAGTAGTATTATAAATTAGTTTCTATTTTATTTTTCTTTTATTACCAAGCACTTATAAGAAGAATCATATGGCTAAGGTTATATAACACAAATGATAAAATGCATTAGATTATCTAATATATCATATAATATAAAACTTAGCCAAATATTCTAAAAATAGTAGTTACATCATATATATCAGAGTAAGACTTAGTTTACAGCATATAGACCAAGTGTAATTTGTACAAGTAGTAGTCTAATCTAATAGAACTCTTTGTTTAGTTCACTTGTAATTCCCAACTTATAGTTATTATATGGTTGTTACAACAAGTAGAGACCTTCTCATGTTTTTCTTACTGACTTCATATTATTTTTTTAAGGATGTCTTACTTCTCATAATCACTAGATATATATGATTGTAGATACAGTTCTGTATTCTTATGCTTTACTAATTAATCATTTTCTTTACTTTTACTCAAGTTTTGCTTAAGTTACAATCTAAGCTCAGCTTAGAATTATAACAGATTATAGACTAAGAGAAAAAACAAAAAAAAGAGTTTACTATCAATTTGGATAGTGTAAGAAGACTGTCAATTCCAATCTTCAATAATAAAAATATGAAGTTTATTACACAATCTTCATAGTTTCTGCTTGTAAATTCCAGTCTTCACTCACATTCATGTTTTTGCTCTTCTATGTCACTAGTCACTATTAGATGAGTTCTTTCTAATTTCAGACATTATTTTTAATGTTTCTGTTAGTATTACTGACTATCTGGTGCAATTATTCTAACCTTATGTCAGCATTGTTCTACTTGATTACTATAGGCTAGTAGAATACTTAGAATAGCTGTTGCTTTCAGAAAATCTCATTCTGTTTTCTCAGATCTTTTTAGAAATAAGGATAAGTTATGTATTAGATATTACTTGTCAATAGACTTAGGTTTTTCTGGAGTTGTAATCTCTAGTGAATTATTATAGCCTTCATCTAGTTGCCTGACAGGTGGAAGTCTACAGTCTGAGACTTAAAGAGGCAGAAATAATAGTCTATTAATTTGGATGAGAGGCCATAGTTTTGGGACTTATATACTACTAGAGAAATTCAGGAAAATATAGTGAGAGTGTAAAGAAACCTACCAATTTACCAAAATTTGAGTTATAAATACTACTAATGTCTGTTATCAACCTCATGGACCTTTTTCTCTTCAAGTCTTGAGTCCCAATTCTGTTATACAATGAGCTCCAACTATCTTATAATGTTTAAAGTCTCTATTAGGGTTTCTGACTATCTAGCTTTATCATTTTATAGTTAGGTTAGTAAATGTTCTATCTAATATCTCATCTGATTGGAATAAACTTCTAAGTATTTAGGGTAGCTGTTATCTCTAGATAACTTCATCTTGTTCTCTTAGAATTTCCTAGAAATAAGTCATGTACTTAGTAACTGTGAACAATATAACTTAGAATTCCCTAGAGATTATAAAATCTACATAACCCCATAAACTTGGTTCAGTTGCTCTAACAGAGAGTTTATTGGTATGATTATTTAGTGAAGAACCCCAGGAGTAGATTAGAGTATAGAAAAAGAAAAGAATTGTGATGAAAATTTGTTATCTACTAACAAAAAACTGGCAAGAATATACAAAGATATAGAAATATAACAAATAGCTACTGGTAGATAAACTACCAAGATCAATATAGCAATGTAGAAAGAAAGTGAATAAAACAACTGATAGCTATGACTAATTAGCCAAGAGATTAAGATAGAGATATAAAAAAGTAAAGTAAAGCTTAGAAAAGAGATACATATTGTGATAAAAAGATAAAAATTAAAAGAAGAAATAGGTAGTTAGAAAGGAAAGTACCTGAGAAATTTTTTTAGAAGTAATTTCTTTAAAGTCAAAATCTTAGAGAAAAGATAATAGTAGTATAAATATAGTCTGTGAGTAATAACAGAAGGGAATAAGTAAATGAGAGTATTGTCACAATAGTTAGTCTGAATTGTCACATTCTGCTCTAACCATATCCATTCCAACCTACAGATAATGTTTTTTTTCTTATCTATACTCTCCAACCTTTTCCAGTGCAGATCAATTATCTTCATTCTATCTCAGATATCCTTACTGGACCCTTATTAACTTCATAGACCTTTATTTTCTAATATTCAAGGATCACTAGTAACCAAAGTAACTCACTTAGTAGTCTTCATTTCAGATAGCTATCCTAGGTAGTATACTTAGTATATAAACTAGTAGTTTATACTATAATAGCCTTATTCTGAAAATTGACCAAAACTAAGACTAATTTCTAGTATTAGCAATGATACACCTTGCTATCTTATAGTGGTCCCAATCTCTAAGTTCATCAAGTTCTCTTCTGAAATATACAACTAGTACAACTTGTAGAGATATAGTATATAAGCTAAAGTTAAAGGTTATTCTGACCTTGTTTTCTGCATTATCAGATAATGTATAAACTGACTATTTGAACTTTTGAGAGACCTCATTAGATTTCAGATAACAAGATATAAACCACATCTAACATGAAAAGACACAGACTATTATATCTAATCTATTAAAAACTTCTTGTTGAGTTTTTCTTGTAAACCCTGATATGAGAGTGACAAAGTCAAGCTATTCTATTGTATGTGTCTTTACCATTCCAGTCACTAATTACAATCAGTTGCTATAACAAGGACTATATCAGAATTGTGAAAGTTAAACTTAGACATTCTTGAATTTTCTATCTTATTTTTATTTATTTATTTTTAGTTAGTTTCCTATCTTCAAACTTAGATAAATAGTATGATGTGATAGTCACATAGCATGACAAATATCACAGTCACAGTATCACATGATTGGAAGAAGATTGTAAAAGTTCCCAAAACAGATAATGTTATATAACATAGCTATAGTATGTTGGTATTATGGATAGTACATATACTTTAGGGTAGAATAGAAGTAGTATACATACAAACTATGGTCTATAGTATATAAAATAGACTAGTTTATACTAGGAACTTTATTAGGTTCTCTTATGTTTTTTTCAATATATAAGTATACTTTGTTTCTAACTCTTGTATCTAAGTTATAATAGTCCAGGTTGTCATCCACAGTTTAGTAGCAAGTCCACAGATAAGTATTCTAGCTTAATCCACAACCCAGATATCTCTATCTATTCTCACAGATAACTACATCTATCTTTAGATAAGTTTCCAAACTTAATTTGACCTATCTTTTATGTGACTAACTATAAATATATTAGATATAGTTCATATCTCAGTATCTGAGACCCATAGTAGATCTTCAGAAGATGGATGAGTGAGTATATTATGTAGAACACAGATGTTAAACAACCTTTGGCTTCAGTTTATGTACTATACCTCTATTAGTATATACTGGTTACATATTTCAGAAATCATACTTAGAGGATTGAGAAGAATAAGTCTACCAGAAGGTGGTAAGGTATATTATTGTCAATACTGAAAGTAAGTCTTAGTTTTAGCTGATTTTCAAGATGAGAGTTTACAGTGTAACTACTAGCTTATATACTAAGTACTTTATCTAAGGTAGTTAATTAGGAATGGAGACTGTTAGTAAGTTACCTTAGTTCTTGGTAATCTTTGGATGGAAGGATGGAGATCCATAGAGTTGTTAAGAAATCTAATGAGAAAGTCTGAGAAGTGATTAACATGATTAATCTATACTAAAAGAGATTTATAAGTGTAGATAAAAAAGAAGGTGTTATTCATTGGTTGGAATAGATGTGACTAACTTGGAGTGTGTCAGGATATCCACTTAAAGCAAAGACTATACTTAACAACTTCGAAGGTTTTATCCATCTAGGATAACCAGAAAATTTCACAGTGTTTGTAGATTGGAAAAAAGATGGAAATAGTTTTCTGAGTGAACTGAAAGACTTCATTGGCTTGTCTTGCTTAGTTAATACATTATTTAGCTTTGAACCACATTGAGAGATTGGTATCTTTAGGTTGATCTATTTGAAACTCATTTAAGTACTTCTCAACTGTATGGCTATCTTGGTAATAGGTTGTTTCTTCCAACTTGTTAACTGCTTCAGCAATAATGTTGATGGAGAAAAATTAGTCTTGGAAGAACTATTCAAACTAAGTTTACAATATAATGATAAAAATACCAGTAGCCAATTCTTTGTGAAATATATTTTTTGACTATTTTGAGATATAGCCACTCCTAAAGAAGAATAGGGCCAAGAGAACCTTATCCTAGTCATAATGAAACTGATTTACAAACAACCAGATATATAGAGAAAAAGAGCTAAGAAAGGCTCATTTTATTTGCTAATTACTGCTGAAGTCTAGTAGAAATGAAACATAAGGTTGAGAGTAGTAAGAGAAATTTCTAGAGTATAGAAATGTTGGTGAAAGAAGGGGGTTTTGATGTTAAAGAAAAGAGTACACCAGTAAATATAAGGGCTATATTTGATACTAATATTCATAGATCTCAGAGTTGGCTTATAAGATTAATGAGAATATTGTTAGTATTGTGCTCTGAAACATGCCAGTACTAAGCTACTTCTTATAAATAATACTGCAAGAGCCCTAGGACTTCATTGGTATTGATAGAGTTCATAAAGTAGTTACTAGAGATAGGTATCATTTGAAGGTCCTAAGAAGGAGACTTTGTTCTGCTGTTAGAATAACTGGGCAAAGTCTATGAAATGTACAGAGTGTACAATATCACCAGAAAAACCTCAGTATATTGATTATTTATATTTAGACAATACAGCTTACCTCCAAGAAAACTTAAGAGAATAGAGTAAGGTTTCTAAAGATAGTAGACATCTTATATACCCATACTATATATTTTAATCTCTCAGATTAGCTTACTTTATGAGAAATGAGGACAGTATGACTAGAGATGTTTCTGATGGAAATATCTAAAATGTTAGTCTGAAAAAAAAGTAGGATTATTATTAGTGACTAATGTAAAAAGACAGTGACAATAGATAGTATTGAATTTAGTAAAGATTAGTAGTAGAGAGTAGTGAAGTTGATTGGATAAACCTCACAAGGTTGGCTACAGCATTTGGTATTTTGAAAGTAAAAAGAGCTCTGTAGACTTGAGTAGTAGTTTTGGAAGCAAAGGAACAGATCCCTTATAGCTATAACATGTTATTTTTATATAATATATATATTGTATTCATGGATATTACATGAACATCATAATAGAACCTGTAAAGTAGTATATAATATAAGAATATATTAGAAACTTTTTATTGAGTTTTTTGTAATTTTCATAGGACTCTTGGCTACTTAAGACCTTTTGAGTAAGTTGTTAACCATTTAACTTAGTAGTTGTCACAACAACAAAAAATCTTGTATTAGGGTTTAATATAAGAGAACTCAATAGAGCTCCTATTACAAAGTTATCTATTTTATATACTATTTAATGTTAGTTTATATATTTACACTAACCTATCCTAAAGTATTATCTAAAATCTTCTAGTAGTATGATTCAATCTGTGACATTATGTCACACTTATATCACACTTTATAACTTGTAATAAGAATAAAAGAAACTAAGTCTGTTAAAACAACTGAATAAAGTTTATAGTAATTTTCAGATTTTACAATTTTTAGAAACAAATTCCAAGTTTTATTATTCTAGACTACATAATATATGACTCATATTTTAAGAGAACAAAATGAGGTTTTCTAACTATTACTCTAAATACTTAAACAATCCATACTAATTAAGTAGAACATTAGACAAAATACTACTGACATAACCTTAAAATAATGATATTGGGTAGTCAGAAATCTAAATGAAATGAAATGATCTCAAATATTGACTAGATAGTAAAGAGTCTATTAAATAATAGTAAAAGAAGAGGAATTGTAGTTATCATTGGGATAGTATCTGAAGAAGTTTTAAGACTTGAATAAAGATTCTGAGGCTTGCAGATATAAAAAAGAAAAGGCTATAGGATTTGGTATAATCTTTTTACATTTACCTCCTCTTTTAGATTACTATAACTCAAAGTAAAAGATAGTAGTTAAAAATTAATGCTCTTGAAGTTTAACAAATAAATAAACTATAAGACTGTAGTGTTGAGATAGTGAAATTCTATTATATGATTAGGGATAAATATGTTCATGGTATTTTCTCATGAGTTTACTTCTAGGTTAAAACTCTTCTACTAAATCAAGTACTGATATCTCTTATAATACCACTGGCTGTCCAAGATTTTCTCTATATCTTACTTTTCTTCTCTATTAATAATAATAAAGTTTGGAAAGAGATTAGAACATCTTCCAGAACTAGAAACAATAGTAAACTTAACCACTAGAAATACTGAATGTAGTCTTGATAATGCTAATAGAAGCTTTAAATAGTATGATATAGATTTTACTTTTTTCTCTATAATATAGAGTCCAAGATGACAATAAGACAACTTGGTAGAGGAACATATTATGTAAATGTTAGTAAAGTCCAGGAATACATTGTCACTTAGGTAGAACTTTAGTGTAGGAGTATAATATCAGTTATAATACTTAGTCATATTCTTCTAAGACTTACAAATAGTAGATTTTACTTTTCTAATGTAAATCTCATTCTATTAGTGAACTTCAAAATACTCTTTAACTTAGCTCTATACTAATGAAGCTCAAATCTCATTTGTGGTAGTTGTGTAAGTCCAAAGAACCTCACTCAGCTTAGTTATCTATAATTGGGAGTTCAAAGCTATGATATTTGGAATTAAGACTAAGAAGACATCACAGGTAGCTTTGGGTGTTATATAGTGTTTAGCCAAATAGTATAATATAGAAACAAAAAGGGGGAAATATTATCTTATCTTATTTGTATAGTGGTAATCTTTGGGATTACACTCTCTCCTACTTTGTAAAATTTAGATCCTTCTCTTTTTTCCCATTGGTTAAAAGCCTTGTTCTCTTGTAATTCTGTACCTGGTAGCTAAATATTATGTTCTAGGCCTCATCCTTTAAAGGCTACTAGATAACATTTGTCTCAGCCTATTTTTCTCATCAAGAATTCAATCTACAAGTTTTCAGTACCATCAAATAAGAGAATAGGTTCTGGCTGGGTAATTTTCTAGAATAAAAAAAGACTAGAATTATTCAGCTGAAAATGATGTAATTAGCTTGCATAGAAAAAGGAAAAAATATTGCTTGAGTTGGAAAGTTCCAGTATATATTCTGATTTTTCTAAAAAGGCCTTAATAATATTTCATGATCTATCATATCTTGACATGAATTTAGCAGAATATTTATTCCCTCTAAATTTATATTCTGAGCAGCAATTTCTTATACTTAGTATTACCATATCTATTTCTTGATAGATATCTTCTACTGCATGGTGTGAGTTAGCATGATGAGCTTATCAAATCTTTATTGCTATAAGGGAGTCTTGGGCATCTTTGATGTCATTTTGAAGTTGCTCAAGTATTTGAAATACTTTTGAGGCTTTCTCAGTATCTTGGATGACTTTAATTAAGAAGGAAATCAGCTGCAGTAAGAACTCTGAGCATACTTGAAAGAAAGAGTAGCCAGTTGATGTGTTAACTATGTTCATAATGCAAAAGTATATTCTAGATAATGCTTTCACTCATTTTTTCAGTTGTTGATTCATATAGCATTTGTTTTTCAGTTGTTGATCCATATAGCATTTGTTTTACTATTTTGTTTGTATACTTTTCTATTACATCAGAAAATACCTTTTCATAAAAACATGTAATCTATTAAAGTTTTTGAGCATATAATGACTAAAGAGATGGTGTGGTAGCTGTTAAACAAACCAGACTTCAAACTTAAAGCCTATTAGAACAGACTTAGTAGAGTATTGTAAAATGCCTAGCTATTTGCTGCTCTAACTTGTATATGTATAGAGACTACTTGGTAATAATAGAAACATGCCATAATACTGTTCTCTAGAAAACTATAGAAAAAGTGATGTTATCTACTCATTAAATAAATAAGAACACTGGAACTATACTAGAAAGCGATATTATCTACTTGAGAAAGACTAGCTATAAGAAATAAGTACTCAAGAGCACAATTGACATAACCACAAATGTTTGAACAGTAGGATAAGACAGGAATACAAATGATCAGAAGCCAGAAGAGTCTGGAGTATACTTTCAAGTAGAAACAACTAGTAAAAATACTGGAGAAGAAAAAAATTGGCACTTATGATCAGAAAAAGAAATATTAGGCCAATTTTGGGTTGCAAATAGAGAGATGACCATGTGCTCTTGAGACTTCAGAGAGATTTATTATTGTTTTGGTTTCTATTCTCTAGACCCATTCCTTGTATTTTTAAACTAATATATAAGCCATGAGTAAATGGGAGTAAGAGAGAGGACTCCTATCTGAATACCCCTACTTGAGAGAAGTTTAACTTCCATTTTATTGAGTAAACATCATTAATACCTGCTATCACTTTCAGATAAGTTCTAGAGAGTTTTAGCAGTCTGAAAAAGACTGGCAAGATAAGTATCAGTTAGTATCTTCAGTTATAAGATTTAACTTGAGATATGTCTTCAGAGTACACCATCTGGGATGGATAGTGTTGTCAGAGGCTCTTAAGAAGCTTTGCAATCTATTAACTAGATTTTCCAAAGGAACTTGTTAAATTTCTGATGCTGATAATATCCTCTTTGAATTTGAATTCTATAATATACAGTTAAAGGCTAGTATTGCATAATTCTTGTTGCACTCTAGCATAACCTCTTTTCTGCTTGACTTCTGTCACTGTTACTCCATCAGTCTCTGGATGATAAGCTGATGACATTTTTAATTTTACTCCTATCTATTTATACAACTCCTTTTAGAATTTACTAACAAATAGTTTATCATGATCAGTTATAATTTCCAAGGAAAGCCTATTCTCACAATACCAGTTGTCCAAAAATAGATATGTTGCTTCCCAGACTATGTTTGTTATCTGGCATAGAACTAATCAGATATTTGCTGAGCCTAGTTAGTCTATTATTATTATTAGCATATTATACTCTTTGTCTATTAGCAGAGGACTAATGAAGTCAATGTTATTACTGTCAAAGCAGCTGTCTAGAACTGGGAGAGGATGTAAGAAGCCCACTGATTTAGAGGTATTGTTCTTGTTTTGCATGTATTTGGTATAGGAGGGAATAGTTGTTTAGATCATAACATATTTGTAACTAGAAGTAGCTTTCTCTTAATATTTCATAACACTTATCAAATCCAAAATGCCCAAGTGTATTATAGGTTAACTGAAATAATGTTTGTTGTATGGTATTCTATCTAAGAATGACTAGCTAATTCTTCAAGAATAAGAGTTTAGTTATTGGTTGAGATGGGCTTCTTTGTATGAGACTAAGTTATTTCTCAACTTTATGTACTACTCATCTATATAATATTCTTTTATGATTTTCTCAAGAAGGGCTGAGTCTATCTTTAGTTTAAGAGTAGCCACTATTGACTTTGCCCCACTAAAAGATGTTAGTCTATTTGTAGTCTCTGAAAGAGATATATATTCTAGATATCTAGATAGTAAGTCTATGACTATGTTGTCTGAGCTCTTAATATATTTGATGTCAAAGTCATATTATGCTAGGATGTCAGCCCAGTGGATTTGATGGTGTAATAAGTCTTTTTGATTCTTAAAGTATTTAAGAGTGAAATTGTCTATATATACTAGGAATTGTGCTCCAAGAAGGTGAAAACATTATTTCTTAAGTATCTTAACAATAGCAAGCATTTTCTATTTATGAACAGAATAGTTTTTGGGACTAGGGTATATTTAGAAAAGTTGAAGGCTACTGAGCAAGTCTTTTTCCAGATATGCCCCATACTCAATACAGCTTCTATTTCTATTAGACTTGTATCTGTTATTATATATATTGTTTCTCTAGATTCATAGTTGATTGTTGTTAGACATTTAGCTCCAGTAATAATCTTTTTGATGGTCTTAAATGCCTTCTGGTATCTTTCTAACTATTTTAGAAAGGCTTTGTCAAATTCTTTTCTTA
>Ga0157359_1000588_pt1 | contig 13563 bp, 3 predicted proteins | sample AttcapACBM3_FD_111482 | JGI IMG/M metagenome (GOLD analysis project Ga0157359, IMG submission 111482) | Fungus gardens microbial communities from leaf cutter ant in Botucatu, State of São Paulo, Brazil - Atta capiguara ACBM3 | ecosystem: Host-associated > Fungi > Mycelium > Unclassified ...
AGATTCTTTTCAGTAGAGGAAGTTCTTCCTCTTACCTCAAAGCTGTTTACAGGTATGAATCCTGTAGGAATGTCCATTTCCATGTGGTTTGTAGGAAACATGGTTGGTAAAACAAATTCTTGCAAGTTAGACGTGTTTGAAGAGCTGAAAGCAGTAGAAAAAATGAATTTATTCACTATATTTTTAATAGACACTACTATGCAAGATGGTGGTAAGAGGAAAAGAAGCTGATAGAGTTATATATATGAAGGGCTAGGTATATTTTGATTTTATTTATTTTTTCTTTATTTATTTTGATTTTTTCTTCTTGGATAATAAAGAGACATATGATACATCACATGACATTATGTCATAAGCCTATAAGAATATTAGAGTAGGGCTATTTATTGCTAGCACATACTATGTACTAGTAGTATATATAGTGTAAGAATACATTGGAGACTTCTTGTTGAGTTCTCTTGTGATCTCCATAAGACTCTCATCTTGTAAGACTACTTAGTGTGCTATTGACTATCTTGGCTAGTAGTTGTCATAACATATTTTGTCTGAAATGGCCTGTAAAAATATAGTTATAGTAATACTATAGGACATATGTGCAGAGATTGTTTGCAAGTGGCATATAAATTTTATTGTCTATAAGTAGGAGTTTAAATATGTTTAATGACCAATATCTTGTTGGATTGTAAAAGTATTCTAGAGTGTGTTATTCTATATAACTACTGAATAGATATTGTTATATAGGCTATCAAGATCTATAATGGTAGTTACTCAAAAGAGTGAAGAGACTAGAGCAGTGGCCTGAAGGAACATTATAAGTTGGCTATAGATGAAGGTGAGTTAGAAGTTATATGGATTGACAGAGGTATAAGTAGTACTTTCTTCTCTTGGATAAAAGTCTCTTTTACAAATGATGGCATTAGATTTGGATCTTAGATATCCTGGGTAGAAACAGATAACAAAGTTGAATTGAGAAAGAAATTCTAATCATCTTGCCTAATAATAGAAGATAATCTTTGTAGTTAAAAAAATACTCTAGATTTTTGTGATCTATGATAACATCTATAAGAAGTTTAAATTAAATTCTTCTAGATAGTGATACTAGGTATAGAAGACTTTGAAGACTGTGAGAAGTTCTTTGCTATATATGTCATAGTTGAGTTCAGTAGTCTTGAATATATGAGAATAAAATGTGACTGGATAAACTTTGTCTTCTTCTATTAAATCCTAATACTCAAATGATTGTGAAAACTAATATCTCAGACTATACTCTTGCAGCTATATTATTAATTTTAATAAGTAAGAATAGGAGCAGAAGTAAAAGTCTTTTTGAGATTATTGAATGCCTTGTAATAAGGGGCATCAAAATTCCAAGAAATGTTTTTTGGATCAACTGGATTAGAGGAATAGCTATATTCAAATAGTTGTAAATAAAGTAGTAGTAAAATTTGACAAATCCTAAGAATACTTGAATATTCCTGATCTTCTTTGGTTCAAGCTAATTCTGAATTATTTTGATCTTATTGAAAGCTATGATAAGTCTAGAGAGAAATAGGATATATCTGAGATATTCTACTCAGTCAGAGTGAAACTTACACTATTACAAACTTCATTCAGCTTGTATCTCCACAACCAGTGGACTAATTTTCACAAAATAAGTTGTGCTGAAAAGCCCCAAATAAGGGCTATCCACACATATATGGAATATACAAAAGTAGCAACAAACAACCAAGATATTAGACCATCAGTAACTGTAAAAATTCATTGGCTATTATCTTATAAACAGCTGAACAGATTTATATGATTGAACTTGTGTTGAAAAACACTCATCAAATGGTTTCTAATAATATATCATACATCATATAAAGATTAGTATTCATAGAGATACAAGTATATCAATATATTAATATAATTAGTTACCTTCTAAAATTAGCCTAACATCTGCTATGACAGATAACAGCCCCACTAGATATGAGTTTTGATTATGTAATAAACAGCTTATGTACAAACCATCACTATTTTATATAAATACTTCTGTATCTGAGAATTAGATTTTAGACTTAATTATTGTCATTATTATTAAACTTCTAAATCACTCTTAAGTCTTTTTTTTAAGTTAACAATTTATTACACAGGATATGGTAGCAGACTATGGTAGCTATAACACAACTACTTATATAGAAAAAGAAAAGAAAAAAGAAAAAAGAGGAAAAGACTAGAAAAAGTAAAGAAAAATAAAACAAATTACACTGCTACAGAATAATAGCAGAAAGACTGTTATCAAGTGATATCCTCATTAAAGGAGAAAGCTCTAGAGTTGTACTCAAGGAATGCTGTGAAGTAGTTAAGAGATACTCTATTTGGATTTCAATAATTGTTAAATTTTCTGTATTTATAAAGAATATGACACCTTGATTTGATTGGATAATTTTCACATAGACAACTGAAGTTTTATTTTGGGAAAAACATTAGACAATATTCCCCAATAGGTACATAATTCATAATTGCTCTAGTGGCTCTTGCACATAGTGAGTTTGAATGACCAACTAATTTAAGCCATAGTCTACCTTTAGAATATATAGGTTTGACAAAAAGATAGTTATTGTTGAATAGATTGAGGAAATAATTTCCTTTAAAGTCTAATACTTGAAAGGTTATTTGCTAATTTCGAGTGATTGAGTTGCATTTGCTTTTCATGCTGAAATTCCATGATAATTTACATAGGAAAATGGAAAAGAGATTGAACTGCTTTGTTTCTTTGTCAACAGATACATAGAGACTCTATTTATCCATACTTATACAGTACCAGAACTTAATAGTATTTTGCAGATTCTTGTTAAAGAATATTCTAAGATCTTAGGCTATAGTAATAAACTATAGCTAGTAGAGATGTGATGATAAATCAAATATTCATTTTGCTGAATGAATAGAGTTTGATAATTATAATATGAGATACATCTTGAGTTTGAACTGCTTGGTTGATATCACATCTAATAGTAAAAAGTTTAGCCTCCATAGAGATGATGTTGACAGCATGGTGAATGGTTTTCATGGTTATGTTACTATCTGATTAAATATGCAAAATTGACATAGCAACATTGTTCTTGATATTAGCATCAGAGACAACAATAACTATGTTGGGATCTAATAGAGTATCTTTAGTGATTTTATCAAGTTTGCAAAAGTAGGCTTCTTTATTTTCTTTGTTTTTACAGTTTACTATATGAAAAGAAAAGTGACCAGGAAAATTGTCCACTAGTCTAAACCCAGATGAGAGTTCTTTATAAAAAGGGTTAAAAAATGGAAATATTTCATTAAGATAATTGTTAGCATCAACAATGGAACTCTTGACTTTAAGACAATGTTTAGGAGTTAATACTTCCAGTGATAAGCAGTGAGATAGTATATTTTTTGAATGATACTTCTAAAGAAGTGAGTTAAAAACATGGTTTGATGGCAAAGATGTGGTTCTGAGTTGCTATCACCTGCTGATCTTGCATAAGTGTAAGTAAATAGAGATAAGACCAGCAAATATCTAAATTTATTGTGAAGTTTAGAGCCTACCTTGTGGAGAACTCTATTAAAATCACAGAAAGTGTTCAGTAGAGAGCTATTCTTTACCTACTAATCTTTTTGTGCTATCACATTTAGTAGCCTCCCTAGCTAGAAGACCTCCCTATTTGGTCTGCAATCTAGTCTGTTCAATAGCTGACAGTAGACTAAGCTTTTAACCAACAACCTCCCCACTATAGATGTATCTATGACTAAATCTGACTTAATAGCCTAGGCTTGCTAAGTAGGTCAGTATGGAGTTGCATCTATATAGCACTCTAGATAGGATTTTCCCACATCCTGGTGATTTCAACACTTTGGCTTCAATGTAAGCCTGAACTAGTTATTATTATACTAACAGACTAATAGTGGATATAGATCTCTTGAGCTAGAGGAGGAAAACTACCTCATTCTACTATGGCTTAGTTCTAGCAGAAGCACTACTCTCTGATATACCTTTCCATTCTTCAGTAGGTAGTTCACTTATGCCTATAAGACATAGATTCCTAATCTGTTCAGAGTCACTACCTTATTATATACCAATCTAATAAGTACTCCAAGATAAGCCTAGATTAGGAGTTGTTTTTACAGTGTAACTAACTACCTCTAAGTTATACAACTAAGAGGTGTAGGGTATCCTATTCCTATCTTAGCTAATATACCAGCTAAGTTTATACCAAATAGTAAACTGAGCCCTTAACCAATTAGCCTCACAGAATCTAATCTAGCTAGGTGAGTTTGTGCCAAACAGTAGGCAGAGCCTTTAACCAATCAGCTTCTCAAAATCAGGTTGTTCCCCATCTTATATTGACTTATCTTTCCAGTTCCAGTTATAGATATCACTAGAAATAGCTCTCACAGTGAGAACTAATCTGACTACTTAGCCTTACAAAATCTACAAATACTGCCTTCTGGGGAGTCTATTACTAGACTTTGTATTCTGGCAGCAATGTAATTTTCACTAATCCTATGGTATACACCAATTATAAGAACCAAGAACCTCAGTAGTTGCTATATGGTATTACTACCATATGGTCACAAAGTTAAGATATTTGCACTTGGAGGTAAACCCTCAAGCTTTTGAATACTCACTCAAGTGCTCTCACTAGGTCTTCAGTAATTGAAACCACTAGGCTACCAGGGCCTTTTCACTTCTAAACCTCTGAGAGTATATCCAAGGTTCAGATATCATAAATAAGTAAGTAGTTCATTTTGTAATACACACTTCTTAGCTTTTGTGCACAGCTTTGCTTTACAGAGTCAATGTCAAATATTTTCTTAACATGATTCTGATGTTTGGAAATATCATTTGAGTAAATGAAGATGTTGTCAAGGTATACTTTTATACAAATATTATAGAGAATTAGAAAATATATTGTTCATAAATTGTTGGAAAACTGTAGAAGTATTGATAAGACTAAAAGACATAATTATCTATTCAAAGAATATATAGCAATATCATAGTTGAAGATGGTGGACTTTATTTATTTTTATTTTATTTCTCATTTCTATTTTCTTTTCTAGTTTATTTTCTTATTTTTGACTTGAGATTAGAAGTAGTATGATATCACACATGACTGTTATAAACTGTTACATATCACATAATCTCATATCACACAGAAAGTTAAAGAAGATTCCAGAATAATAATGTTATATTATATGTTAATAGTATATAGTACACATGCTCTTTAGGGTAGGCTAGGTTTAGTATAGCATAAATTATCAGCCCAGTATAAGAACTCCATTAAGTTCTCTTGTATCAACTTTAATATAAGATTTTTTCTAACTTTACTCTATAAGTCTTAAGTTATAATATTAGAAGTTGATACTCACTTCTTGAGACTATCTAACACTGGGCCTTCTCTTCCTTTACTTTCTTTTTATAAGTATATAAAACCTCTTTAAGGGTATTAGTGAGAAAATATTATATTTTTAAATAATGCTTCAAGTTCTTTCAAGCAAACATCAGTTTGAAGAGTGGTATGGTAACCATTAATCAAACCAGATCTCAAATAGAAGGGATCTCTAGAAATAAAAAACACTATTTGCAAATGACTAGCTATAAAGTGCATATACTCATGAGAGAGATTTACTAGGTTATAAATGTTTGGACAGTTGAATAAGATAGGAACATATTAGATCAGAAGCTAACAGAGTCCAGAATAAAGAGATAAGAAAGAATGACCATGGAAATAGTGAAAAGAGAATAAAATAGGCTTTTGTAAGTAAGAATTAATCATCAGATTGATGTTGGGTTGTAGATAAAGAAATGACTATATACTTATAAGGCTTTAAAGAGCTTCATTATGGTTTTTGTCTTTATTCTCTAGATATATTTTTTGTATTTTTAGACTAATAAATAAACCATGAGTAGAGAAAAGTAAGAGAGAGAACTTTATCTAAATACTTCTACTCAAGAGCAGTTAAACCCCTATTTTATCAAATAAGTATTGTTAGTACCTGCTATCACTTTTATACAAGTTTCAGAGAGTTCTAACAATCTGGAAAAGGCTAGCAAAGTAAGTATTAGTTAGTATCTTTAGTTATAAGGTTTGACTTGAAAGATGCCTTTGGAGTATATCATCTAGAATGGATAGTGTTGTTGGAGGCTCTTAAGGAGCTTTGTAATCTATTCACTAGATTTTCCAAAGAAACTTGTTATACAGTGTAAAGTTCACTATTTATGAGTGTGTTAGCAAGAAAAAGTATTTGTGAGCAAATGTTACTCATATATTCATTTTAATAACCTTCTTAACTTTATTGGTTTGCTTTTACAAGAGCTCTTTTAAGGGTTTTATATGTTCTAATCATTTTTTATATTATTTTTTCTATACTTTTTATTGATTTCTAGTACTGATATTATCTTCTTTGAATTTTTTAGCATGTAGTTAAGAGCGCCTTGATATATAGTTCTTGTTACACTCTAGTATAACTTCTTTTCTGCTAGACCACTGTCATCTGGAGCCCATCATGAGAGGACTTTTAGTATGAAGAAATTGTTCTATTTTTGCTCTTTTAATAATTTTGCATTTTTATACTTTATAAAAACTATTTTCCATTCTTGAGTAAAAATTTTTACAGAAACAAGAGTTCAAGGCCAATGAATCTCTATAGCTCATTAAGCTAGTGAAACAGCATTTCTCAATAACCTAGAAAGATTGCTTTCAAGAAGAGGTAGTCACAGACCAGTAAATCTGCCTTTTGATTGATTTCTCTATTCTAGGCAATCTTCCTGACATAAAACTCCTATCCTGGACTCACTGAGTGATAGGAAACCTAATTCATTCATTCCTAATTATAACTAATCATTTGGTCTAGCATTTCTTAGACATTTTGACATTTCGCAAATACTAGTTAAAATAAAAAAGCTTGCTCTTAAACAAGAATTCAATATTCCACTCTTATTACCACTACCAGAACCTTCAATGTTTTAGTTATTAACTTCTCTCTATTCTTAAAAACAAGATAGACAGGCCATAATGCCTTCTAAACCAAACATATCTATATCTCTAAGCTTAAGTACTCCAAAATAGAATAAATAACCAAGGACTCTTCAGGGTTTTTTGAGAGTTATAGAACAATTATTTAAGGTGATAGACACTTCTGACTTGGCCAATAAGCTAAATTGGTTGGTATTCTATATTGAACCAGATATCTCTAACAAGTAGTTTAGCTTCAAAGAGTTCAAAGTAAATAACTAGAAGCAGTTTTTAGAAAGATTAAAGCTTGAGTTTTCTAAACTTATGAGTGAGAAACAAAGTACCATAAATTAGCTAAAGAAGCTGACTTATGAATACTAGGATATATTATTATTGGAGAAAGATCATCTCTTGGCTTTTAAAAAATACTTTATATATGTGGCTTAAAAGTGCTTGAAGCTGCCTGCTATTACTAGAAATAGAAATCTGGTAGAACTCTTTATAAAGAGCCTAAAATAAGAGTGGATTCAGACTTGAGAGCACTGGTAATGTTCTTCAAAGAGAAAACAGTCTGGAAAGCGGAATTGTTTTCTGATGTAGAAATTCTATAGCAGAAGATGAATATGTTAAAGACTATGTACAAGAAACAAGAAAAAGGTCAAAAAAAGCATAAGTGAGTAGTACAAGATATTTTAGACAATATAAAGTCACTTGGGAGAGAGTACCTGATAAGTACATCCAGGTTTCAATCTAATACTAACATAGAGATATTCTTATGAGTACCTCAAAAGTACTTCTATTGTTTTGAGACCAATCACTTGTTTCTATTCTGTTCTGTCAAAACAGAAGACAAGAAAAGGGGATATTCTTGTTGATAAGTTCACAGTCTGATTTGTGAATAGGGAACTAATATTTATGAAGCAAAATCTATTGATAATAGAGTATATAAGAAAGCATATGTCAGCATTAATAGCAGTCATGATGTGGGAAAACCTGAAACTCAAAAACTGTGAATATTTAGATCAGAGACAAGATACTGGCTATGTAGCTTCTTTTCTCTGATTAAAGTAATACTGCAGAAGTGACTAGTAAGAATAAGTAAAGAGAAGTTACATTTGTAAGAGCTTGAACAGCTTTCAGGAAAGATTAGGAGTTTGAAAGTAATATTACAAAATAAAATATAAATACAAATAAGTCACAGCCAAAAGTAGAAAATGAGGATATGGAGTCCTATTTTTGTTAAATGGTGGTAGAATACATATAGATTAGAGCTGAAAAAGTGGCTAAGAAGAAGCTAGATTTTTAAAGAAACTAATAAAGAGTATTGTACCCTGAAAGACAGTTTACTTTTAGAGATCAATAGTCTCAGAAGATGAAGGAGAGAGCCTGAAGAAGAGAGAAACCCCATTCTTAACAGCAAAAGAAAGTATTAGCCACTTGAGAGTATGTACATCGGACTACCAATATAAAGATAGACTGCTAATACCTGCTAAGCATTTCAGACAGTTTCAAAGAAAAGAAGTGCCTTATAAGGCAAAAGCCTCAATAAAAGAAGAGAGAGAAAATATTAGAGAAAATATTGGCAGGAAAAATAAGAGTGACCTCCAAAAAATTATAAGTGGTGGCTTCTAAGTTGTGGGCAGTGTTAAAAAAAATGCCAATAAGCAAAAGAGAGAAAAAGGGCTCAGAGGGAGATACTCAAAAAGAGATACCATTTAACTAGCCTCTAGTATAAAAAAATTATGGAACTCTGGACTATTAATGATTTAGTGGTTCAGTTTCTGGGAAAATTGGTACTCAAGAAGTGGGAGAGTCAGGTTTCTACAATGGAAAAGTATAGGCAAGAGGATATAGCTCCAGAAATGGCTCATCTCAGAGTTATTCCAGTACTTGTGAATAGTGTATACAAAGAAGAGGCCTTGCTAGATAGCAGATCTCAGATTATATCTATAAGCAGATTATGGCTGTTGCTAGCAAGATTACTTGGGACATAAGCCTTAATATACAGATATAGAGCACAAATGGAAGCCTTTTGTGAATGTGTGGGCTAGTAAAAAATGTACCTTTTACACTAAAAGAAGTAACAGTTTTATTACAAGTACACTTAATAGAAGAAGTACCATATCAAATATTACTCAGACAGCTTTTTAATACTATTACCAAAAGTTGAATGGTCAATGATAAGGAAAGAAATTAGACTATAAATATCATTTTTCTGAATACTGGAATAGAAGTAGTGTTTTTCACTTATAAGAGAGGAACTTTGCTCAGAAGGATAGACATGATCTCAAATTTTCATTGAACCTCAAGGAGTCAGCAAAATGGTTTAGAGGAGAGGTTCACTATATAATAAAATTGGATACTGAAGGGAGCATTTATTTGAGAAGTGCTACCAGTATAGATAAATGAGCTTTCAAGAGATAAAGTTAAATTGTTATACTTATAACAATCAAAAAAAGCTAGAACAAGAAGATATAGACACTCTAAAATAGTGTGTTTGCCAGTTAGAAAATGTCAAACATGAGTTGCAGCCAATAGAGTAGATAACTAAAATTAAAAATGAGTATTTGCAAGAGGAAAGTGTTACAAACTTCATTCAGCTTGTATTTTCACAATGAGTGGACTGATTTACACAAACTAAGTTGTACTGGAAAGCCTCAAATAAGGGCTATTTGTATATATGTAGGATGTACAAAAGCAACAACAAACAACTGAGATATTAGGTCATCAGTAACTGAAAAATCTTTATTTGCTAATATCTCAAGAACAGCTGGACATATTTGCATAATCAAACTTGTGTTGGAAAGTGCTCATCAAACAGTTTCTGATAATATATGGTATATTACATAGCAATAAGTATTCACAGAGATACAAGCATATCAATGTAGTGATATAATTAGTTATCTTCTAAAATTAGCCTGATAGCTGTTATGACAGATAATAGCTCCCATCAGGTACAAGTTTTGATCATGTGATGGAATCAGCTTGCACACAGACCATTACTCCTTTGTATATATACTTTTATGTCTAAAAATTAGACCTCAGACTTAACAACATCAATTATTTCTGTTGATACTACTCATTACCTATTATCATTATCTCCTTATATTGAACCTCTGAAATACTATTAAGTTCAAGTATCACAACCAGTAAGTAGTTCATTTGTGATAGAAAGTGTGACTTGCTTTGCTAAGAAGTACAAGCCAGTAGCTCTTAAAATGAAACCAGTTCTTAGGATGCTTCCTAGTTGATTTAGAATTCTCAGGGAATTATTCAAAAGAACCTTTTAGAAAGAATACTGAAATTACTAGAACAACTGCCCAAATTTATACTGAAAGAATAGTACTTGCTTAAGAAAAAGAAAAAAATGAATAGAAACTATAGATCTGGATTCTCATGGTGTGAGAAGAGAAGATTAATGTATTGGCTGATAGAACAGCAGAATGAAGCCTTTACTTAGAATAATACAGAAAAATGAAAGTTTAAAAAAGAATTCTTCTCTACTATAGAAATACCAATAGTAGTACATATACTATGAGTAAAATATTTATTTAGAATACCACCTGCAATATATAAGAAAGTGTACTCCATAATCAAAAGAAAACTCAATGTTAGAATATATAAGCACTTCAACTTATCCTATAGGTCATGATAGTTCTATATTATTAAGAAAGATAGAAAAAGTCTTATAATAGTATACAGTTTAGAGCTGCTCAACAGGATTATAATTGTCCACTCAGAATTGCCTCTATTTACAGAAGAATTAGTTATATGTTTTACAAAAAAAGCCTGCAATGGAATATTAAACTTGTATGTGGGATATGATAAGCAAATGCTAGTAGAGTATTCATGAGACCTCACTACATTCCAGACTCCTTTCAGAACACTCAGACTGGTTATCTTGCTTATGAGTTGGATAAATTCTGTGCCAATTTTCCATGATGATGTGACTTATATACTAAAGGAAGAGATTCTAAAGTATATCTTACTCTATATCAATGATGTTCCAGTTAGAGGACTAGCAACTTAATATGAGTAAAAAGATAAAACTTGTGAGACTCTCATAAGTAATCCTGGAATTAGGAAATCCATGTTTAAACATCTAAATACCATGAATCAAATACTACAGTATATGAAGTATGCTGGAGAAATATTCTTGGACCCTAAGACTATGATGTACAGTAATCACATTATTATAGTAAGGTTTGATTGTTTGTATTGAGAAAAAAAACCTACTTTAGACACTATAAGAAAGATTTTTAAATGAGAAGCTTGTGAAGACACAACAGGTTTTTCCAAGTATATGTAGATACAGTTCATATTAGTCCAGTGTCAAACAGTTGCAAATATGTGGCATATAAAAGATGTGGATTGTCTTCATAAATAAAAACTTGAAAGTGCTTAGACAAGAAAGCTCAATAGCAATCAGACAGTGGCTTTTTGAGGATATAATATATAAATAGAACAGTTTGATTAAGATAGTAACTAATGATAGAACCTCTTTTAGAAAAGCTATGAAATGGTTTAAAGAGCAATATAGTATTAAAGGAATTATCATATCTCCTTATAACTTGTAAGCAAATGAAGTTATTAAGAAACTCTATTGGAATCTCTGCCATATACTGTACAAAGTAATAGAGAAGACATCAGGAAGTAGTACTAGTTATTGCACCATGTAATGTAGACAGACAGAATCACCATTAAAAAAGAAATAGGTTGTTTGCCATATTTATGGTAACAAACATGCAGCCTATGATATCTTTGGATGTGATAGAATTAACCTGGTTAGTAACCTATCCAAGCAGAATTCCCTCATGAGAAGAATTAGTGGATCTGAGGGCCTATATGCTGGTCAAACATGTCAGTTATATAAAAGAGATGCAAGAGCATCTTATAAAAGAGAAAATACAGAGAGTACTGCATCTCAAGAATAAGATACAATATAAGATTAAAGAGTTCTCATTGGTACTCAGAAGTTTGGTGCTGATAAAGAACTTAGTAATAAAGTTATCAGCAGATAGAAAGATAAAGCCTTGCTACTTAAGCCCAATAATAGTAATCTTGCAATTAAAGAGAGAGGTTTTTGTTCTAGTAAAATTAGATAGATTTGTATGATAGAATAGGATAGTACCTTTTAGAGTAATATTGTACCTGGCATACTAAAAGATAATATTTGAGAGTAGAATAAAGGCTCTGCTAAATATACCAGAGTCATATATAAATAAACTCAAAAAGAGCTTAGTTAAGGAGGTACCCAAGAAGAGTTCTCTTAAGAATGGCTTGGAGTAAAAGTCTTTTGTATATAGATAAAAAAAAGACTACAAATAAGGAGCTCAAAGTTCTAAGTATTTATTAGACAATAATTAAGAATACAAATGAGTTAGCTAGCTACTACTTCTAATAAGATTTGGCATTTTTCACCTCCCAGATATGAGATATCCAATTGTACTCATCAGTAGTATTCTTATACTAATAAATAGCATACTCAAAATTATAAATGGTATGTAAAATATTAGTAGGTTTTGAAGAGAATATATCTTATGGTTTGCTTGTTAGAGGCTGTAGTAATATCATCCTCCAAGATAATACTATGCTGGTAGAATACTAGAGTCATATTAAATAAGACCTAAGCTAAAAATATAACAAAGTTCTAAATACTTATGAATATTAAAAAATAGAAGGCTCATAGTTACTAATAGCATCAGTTTTAATAAATAAGACAAGCTAGGAAATTAGCAATAAAATAGCAAAATTTGAAGGACTTATGAGATAGTAACTCGAGAGAAACTTACTAAATTAAGTTAGGAAGAGATTTTATAAGTAAGATAGAAATGTCTCATAAGTAGAAAATATCTTACTATTAGAAAGTACACTACTAGAATAGAGCCCAAAAGGCCCACCTATATCATCTACCTATATAAGGATCTAAAGAAGTTTAAGAATAAGCAAAGGATAGTGAATAGAAAGATATGAACAGAAGTCTGTAAATAAAAACCTTTATAAATGTGATTGTAGAGAACCAACATTATAATCTCTATCTCATCAGTATTAAACTGTTCACTGTTAAGAATATCTATTATTGGAGAAGACATTTTTTGTCAAACATGATGACACTAGTATAAGGAAACAAGAAAGATAAGAAGTTATATAGGAAGAAATAGAACTTGACTAGTACTTTGCCCTAAGTGACTACAAAAGGCTAGCTAGTAGATATCAAAGCCTGGAAGCTAGAAGAAGTAGTTAAGAGAGCAACCAAAGAAGAAGCTACTTGAATTTGGTCTCTTTATTCTGAACTGTTCCTGATTACTTAAGTACTATTATTCATTGCTTATGTAAACAGAATTCTGACATATTAGAATGGATTTATTATTATATAGAGTGGTTATTATCTTTAAAAATCCCTATTCTGTTCCCTTAGGATATAGTTTAGTATTTTTTAGACAATAAACTTAGAATTTCCTGGAGATTTAAAGTGAGTGCTCTTCTGCCCAGTTACTCTAATAGTCAGATTAGAATGTAACAAGCCAGTTCAGAACTCCTACAGTATTTGCACTCAATCAGAACTCCATAGAAAGTCTATAGTATTTGACAATTA
>Ga0157359_1000589_pt1 | contig 13561 bp, 23 predicted proteins | sample AttcapACBM3_FD_111482 | JGI IMG/M metagenome (GOLD analysis project Ga0157359, IMG submission 111482) | Fungus gardens microbial communities from leaf cutter ant in Botucatu, State of São Paulo, Brazil - Atta capiguara ACBM3 | ecosystem: Host-associated > Fungi > Mycelium > Unclassified ...
AGAGAACTCTGTATAAGATTGTCTATCTTATATACTAATACCTAATGGTCTGTGCAAGCTACTTCTAGCCTACCCTAAACAACCATATATATGCCATAAGGTCAACATATGTTGTATATATTGTATGATATCATCCTTCCAGAATCTTCTACCTCCTTTCATGTGTCTCATGACTTGTGACCATGTCATCTGATGTAACCTGCTATATGACAGCATGATCTTGTCACTCTAACCCTAACCCTAAGTTCTATAAATAGAAAAATCAAAAATAAATCAAAATGAAAATGAAAATAAACAAAGTCTACTGCTTTTATCTTTGACATTACTCCCCCTTCAAGGTTTCTCTTTTGGAGAAACTGACTTTTATTTTTGCTAGTTCCTCTCCAACTTCCTCAAACTTTCCATTGTTCCATCCATACAATATCTTTGCCATATATTTTCCCAGTAGTTTTCCTCTCCTAAAGTCTTTTTTTCCCATCTTATCTAACTTTTCTTGTCTTCTTACTTCAGCACTCATTCTTCCCTCAAATTTCTCCACCACTTCCATTTCATTTCCCAAATCCTCCTCTTTTTTCCAGGTATCATGCTCTGCTGTAAACCTCTTCCAGTATACTAAATACTTCTCAACTCCTCTTATTTTTCTTTTATTTAATATTTTTTCTACTTCCCACTCTTTGACTCCTTTGATTTCAATTGGTTTTGCTTTCTCCCTTTTCTGTCACTCTACTTGCTCTTTATAACATTATAACATACTATCTGACTGATGTTCATAACCAGGTGGATTCTCATCAAGGTTGGCAGTTGTAATTTGACTGCATTGGTAGATACCACCTTCTCAATGGTATATAGGCCTACATATTGGTCCACTAACTTCCTTGCCAGTCATTCCTTGAACACCAAGTCTTTCATACTTAGCATCACTCTATCTCTCTTTTTCCATTCCTCACTCTTCTTTCTTCCCTTATCTGCTTGCCTTTTCATATCTTTCTGTACCTTTTTCAATGCTGCTCTTACCTCTTCTTATATCTGTTTCATTCTTTCCACAAACTCTGTTGCTTTCTCCACTTTTCCTTTCTTTCTAATATCTCCTCCTACTCTTAATTCTCTACCATAATTTGCCATAAATGGAGACACTTTTGTTGCCAAATGCACTTTGTTGTTTACTGTAAATTCTGCCAATGCTAACCATTCTGGCTAGTCTTTTTGCCTATAGTCTACAAAGAATCAGAGATATTGTTCCAACTCCTGATTCATTTGCTCAGTCTGTCCATTAGTTTGTAGATGGAAAGTAGTTGACAATCTTGTCTCAATACCCAACATTCTATTCAGTTCTTTTGTTAACTCTGCTGCAAATTGCAGTTCTCTATCTGACACCATGCTTTCTGGCAATCCATGCAACTTCTATATATTGTCCCTAAATAACCTTGCCAATCCTTCTGCTGATGTTCTCTCTGTAGTTGTCACAAAATGTGTTATCTTGGATAACCTATTGCAGACCACTAGAATAGCATCTTTCCCAGCTACTAATGGTAACTTTGTGATAAAGTCTACTGTTAGATGTGTTCATGGTTTCTCTAGTACCTCACTCAACTTCAACTTTTCTGTTACCTCTTTTGTTCTATTCTTCGTTCTCTAACACAAGTCATACCCTTCCACATATCTCTCCACATCCCCTTGTTACTCCTGGCCACCAATAATTCCTTGTGACCAGTTCTGTTGTCTTTCATTGATCTCCATGTCCTACTACCAGTACATCATGATGTAACTAGATTATCTTGGCTCTTAACTCTCCATCTTTCAGCACATATAATTTTTTCTCTTTTAATACCAAATCTCCTTCAATTTGCCACTCATCTCCTCATAATACCTTTACCTTTGTCTTCTTCATCTCCTCTACTACTCTAACTACTTCCTTGTCCTTAATAAATACTGTATTGTCATTGTCTTTTTCTACCCCTACTTTCCAGTCCGGTCATTTACTTAGTCCATCTATCTTCCCCATTTTTATGTCTGGGACATGTTTTAATGTAAAGTTGAATCTTGACAGATATAATGTCCATTGGGCTTGTCTATAATTCAACTTTTGTGTCTTCATGAAGTATTCCAGATTCTTATAATCTGTCCAGATCTTGAACTTGAAATATGTGCCTTCTAACAAGTGTCTCCAGTTTTCTAGTCCTCTTATTATTGCTAGCATCTCCTTATCATATATTTCATAGTTTCTCTCCATCTTGTTCAATGACTTTGATAAATATGCCACCAGTCTCCATATTCCATCTTTGCACTCTATAAATAAAATACCTCCCATTACATAGTCCAACACATCTACTTTCATCCTCATCTTTTTATCTAGATCTAGCACTACTAACACTGGTTCTTTTGTGAATCTTTCTTTCAACTCCCTAAATACTTCTTTTTGTCTTTCTGTCCACTTTCATTTCTGATCCTTCTTCACCATATCGTGCAAAGGCCTGGCTATGGATGCAAAGTCTTGTATGAATTGATGATAGTAGTTTGCCAATCTCAGAAACTTCTGGACATCCTTAACATACTTTGGTGTTGGCTAATCCAAAACATCTTTCACTTTCCTTTCCTCCATCTTAATTTCTTCTGGCCCAATTACTACTCCCAAAAACTCTACTTCTCTTACTTTCCACTTGCACTTCTCTGGTTTTACATACAGATCATTTTCCTCTAACCTTTTTATTATCTTTGTTACCAACTCATCATATCCCTCTTCATCTTCTATCCCTACTATCATGTCATCTATGAATGCTATTACTTTTCCTGTATTAATCAAATCTCTAAGCAACTCATTTATCATCACCTGGAAAGTTGCTGGTGAATTTGTCAACCCAAAGAACATGACAATGGGTTCAAATGATCTCTTGGATGTTGTAAATACTACCTTCCACTTGTCTCCCTCCTTGATCCTCATATTATTATATCTTCATCTCAAGTCTATCTTTGTAAATACTTTTTTCATACCAATATTTTCTACTACATCCAAAATTAAAGGTAAAGAATAATTATTGCCATTTGAGATGACTTTGAGAGTCTAATACACTCTTTCCTCAGTTGTTCCCTGATGAACTCATGCATCTCTTCTCTTTCTTCCCTTGACAATGGATACACCTTCACCTTCCTTGGCACAAATACCTCTTTTATATTTATTGCATGATCCTAAATTTTCCATATGAGCATCCTCTCTGACTGTTTCTTGTCAAAGACCTTGATCTACCTATGAAATTTCTCTAGAACTAGCTTCTTTGCCTTCACTTCTGATTTCGCTGTCTCTTTCTCCTCATCCCAAATCTCCTAGTCTTCTGCTACCCTTTTCACTTCAATCATCTTTTCTTTCTTTTGCTTTTTTTTCTTTTGTTTTTCTGCTTTTTCTTTTTTCTTCTTTCCTGCTTCTTTTCTTGCTTTTTCTTCTTTTTGTTTTTGCTATCCTAGTTTTCTCTGCTTTGGTCTCTACTACCTTCCACACTTCTTTGGACATCTTGTCATCTTCACCTCTCCTATTTTCCAGTCAATTTCAGGATTGTGGCAAGCTAGCCATGGCATTCCTAGAATTACTTGTCACTTCTGTTCTCTAATTACATCTATCTCCGTCCTCTCCCTATGCCCTTGGTTGTAAATATTTACCTCTACTGTATGTTCTATTGGACCTTCCTTGTTAAAAGAACCATCCACATTTGTCACATATATAGACTTTTCCATCTTTTTTAATTTAAACCCTTGCTTTTTCACAAATTCTGAACTCATTACCAGCCTTGTCACACTGCTATCCAACAATGCTTCTACTGTAATTCCTTCTTGCATATCAATTCTTTCTAGTCCTATCTTCACTGTAACTTCTCTCAAAAGGTCCCCTTTGTCCAGACTGCACACAGATGTATTATCTACTACTCTATTGAGCATTGCAAATCTGTTTCTGCTACTGAGATCTAGTTAGGGCTCCCTAGACCTCCTTTTTCATTTAAATTACTACTAATGTTCTCTGTCTCCATTCTCCTATTCATCCCTGCCCCCCTGTTTCTACAATGTCTTGCTAAATGTCCAAATTCTCCACATGTATAGCAATTCCTTTTTTCCCTCCTATTTACATCTATAGCGTATGGGTTCCTTTGAAGAAACCCTATCCTCTGTTGAGGGTTCGCTATTGCCACATTTGTCCTTTTTACTCCCTCTATTAGAGCAAGTCTTGTTAGAACCTGCTATTGAGGTGTCTCCTGCCTTCTTGGCCAAACTTGAGGCTGTGGCAATATTTGCCCTTGTGCCTCCTGATTATTCAACCTTGGGGTTGGTGCCCTGACGTTCTCCTTCTTTCCTCCCAGTCTCTCTTCCTTTCTCTTGCTCTCTCTTCAATTCCTATCTAAAGTGATTGCCCTCTTGAACTATTACTCAATAGAGCTGTGTTGGTTCTCAGCCTCTATCAACTTTCTCCTAATTACTCCATTCATGCCCTGTTTGAATTCCTCGATTAGTGAATGTCCTTTGTAACTGCTTCCTCTTGCTACTCTCTTGAAATCTTGTACGAATTCTTCCATCATTCTTCCTCCTTGTTCTATCCTCTTTAATTTTGCTATCTTCAATGATTCTTCATCTCCTCCTCCAAACTCTTTCTTAATCTCTGCTAAAAATTCTCTTGCTAACTCATATTCCACCTCTTCTACCTCTAAATCTTCCAATATGTTCTCCTTTTAGATATCCACTGATCCATCTTGGATATATGATAATATCTATTTGATTTGTTCCTCCACTGCCACCTCCCTTATCTTCATCCTTATATATAGCCTGCATGCTGTTACAAAACCTGAGATTTTTGACAAGGTTCTGTCAAATACTTGTAGCTTTGCCATTTCTGTACTCATTGCTGCTTCTCTCTCTACTCCCCTTCCTCCTACCTGTGCTGTTAATGCCACAATCTGCTTCTAAAGTTACCTTATGATAGCCAGGTAGTTGGGTTGACTCATTTTGTATGGTGGTGGTGGTGATGGTGATAAGAGTGTGAGGAGTGGTGGTGTGGGTAAAGATTGCTCCTAAGCTAAAAGAACTGATTCTGTGCTGGACTTGGTTTCTGACCTGTATTCTAACTCCGAAATCTCTGTAGGTGATAGCAGGCCCTCTTCTTGTCCTATTTACACTGTTTACTGACTACTTATCTACTTCCCTACTAACTACTGCTCTAATGAAATTGTATGCAATTTTGACCTAAGAAAGTCATTCTACTCTAGACAATGTCTGAAGGATACTTGCTATTTCTCTGTGTATATGGGCTACAAGAGAGCATCACAGCACAAGGCTTCTACATGAAAGCTAACTACCATGTCCACACAAGGGTGCTACATTTACTTACACCAGTAGGCTTTGGTACAAACAAATGACTAGGATTTCCCCTTCTAGTTGATATACCCCTTAAGCCTAAGACCTAGCTATTCTTTTTGACAAAAGAGCTGTGTTGCTCCTCATTGAGGATGATGAGAGAGTAAAGTGTTGGGAAGGCTCTGTGTTGAGTGGTCCCAGGAAAAGGATATCAAGTTCTAATGTTACAACTTAAAGACCTTAAAGCTAGTTGATAAGAAGAACCTTGTATTGGGTTAACACAAGAGAACTCAATAGAGAACTCTGTATAAGATTGTCTATCTTATATACTAATACCTAATGGTCTGTGCAAGCTACTTCTAGCCTACCCTAAACAACCATGTGTATGCTATAAGATCAACATATGTTGTATATATTGTATGATATCATCCTTCTAGAACCTTTTACCTTCTTCTATGTGTCTCATGACTTGTGACCATGTCATCTGATATGACCTGCTATATGACAGCATGATCTTGTCACTCTAACCCTAACCCTAAGTTCTATAAATAGAAAATCAAAAATAAATCAAAATGAAAATGAAAATAAACAAAGTCTACTGCTTTCATTTTTAACACCACCCTAAGATCTTTGAGTTGTAATATATATATATATAAAGATAAAGAAAGCAAAGAAGCTTACCTTTGTAAACTTGACAAAATCTTCACAAACTTCTTAATAGATCCTAACCCTATTGTTATTGTTTCTAATATGAGTATTAGAAATAATGTTGCTATGTTTATTTTACACATCTATTTTTATACTAATGGTGTTAAGAAAACTATTCACTATACTATCAATGTTACATCAACTGAGGCTAAACTATTTGCTATCAGATGTAGGATTAATCAAGCTATTCAAATTCCCAAAGCTTCTTATATCATAGTTATTACTAATGTTATTTATTCAGTAAAATATATCTTCAATTCTACAATTCACTCTTATTAGTTATATATTATAACTCAAAGACCTTGGACTGAGTCAATGAGAAAAAACCTTATATTGGGTAATATAAGAGAACTTGATAGAGAACTTTGTACAAAATAGTCTATCTTATATACTAATTACTCATGGTCCATACTCTACTACTTTAGCCTATTCTAAATGACTATGTGTAAGCCTTAAGGCCAGCATATATCATACAATTGTTATAATGTTATTATCCTAGAACTTTCTACTTCCTTCTATTATGTTACATGGGTGTATGATAATGTGACTATGACAGCATCATAGTGTGGCTGTTTGTGACAGTGACTAGTAATATCACATTAAACCCTAACCCTAGTAGAAAGTAAATAAAAATAAGAAGAAAAAATGAAATAAACAAAGTCTACTCTTTACAATTCTGATATTATAATTGATAGCCATAGTACAGGATCTTATATTGTTCTTCAATAAACACACTTAGAATTCTATTGATTTCTGAGACTGTTCAAGTAATGAAAAATAGTCCCATCATGTGTTAGTTGACAATGAAATAAAGAAATTCAACCTCACTCCTATCTTCTCCTGTAAAACATCATAGAATTTCAACAAAAAAGAAAAATATAACAATATCATTAGAAATTGGTAAATAATATTCTAGATATCTGACCTTAAGAGAAATCACTTTTTGGAACTCCTAGACAATAAATATTGCACAATCAATTTCTCCTACACTAAAGAGGGTTCTTGAATTAAACAGTTTGGCCACTTATATTCCCTATATATAAGAGCTACTAGAGTAATCACAAATCATGCTTATATAGGAGAATATTTTCTAAGATTTTTCCCAAGAGAGAACTTTAGTTGTTTATGTAGATTATATCCAATCAAAACAAAACAATATATTCTTTATGAATATAGAAGATATAACAAATATTAGGATTCTTTAAGAACTTCATTAAGTTATTTTATAGCCTTCTTCGAATTCAACCTGAGTACTTTCTCATTTCATGAAGATATTACTTAGTAGAATAGTCTATTTTGCTTCTATTTTTTGCTTTTTTTTGCTTTTCTCTTTCTTTTCTTTTCTTTTTTCTTTTTGTTTTATTTTTACTAGTTTTTATGTAAGTAATTATATTGTAGCTACCATAGTCTGCTACCATATTCCATGTAATAAATTGTTTATTTTTTAAATAAATAAATAAAACCAGATTCATTGTTCATAACTCTAATACTATTACTGAACTTATAAACTTCTCTTCTTCAGACTATAAGCTTAAAATACTACTGTCAACCCTATAGATTTTATTATTTCTAGATTATATCAATATTGTTCTGCCAGATTAGAATATATTCTAAAGTATTTAAAATAGTCACTGTCTTTAGAAAACCTCTCTTAGGTTTCTCTTAGAGATAAGTACTATATATAAGAGAACTACAAACTTTGCTATCTGTTATAAGTCTACTTCCTACTATTACAAACTTCATTTAACTTGTATCTTCACAACCAGTAGACTGATTTTCACAAATGAAGTTATACTAGAAAGCTTCAAATAAGGGCCATTCATATATATATAGAATGTAAAAAAGTAACAACAAACAACTGAGATATCAGGCTATCAGTAACTATAAAAGCTTTATTTGCTAATATCTCATGAACAGCTTAGTGGATTTGCACAATCAAACTTGCATTAGAAAGTGCTCATTAAAATATTTCTAATAATATATAGTATATCTTATACCAATAAGTATTTATAGAAATACAAGCATATAAAAATAGTGACATAATTAGTTACCTTCTAAAATTAGCCTGACAGCTACTATGACATATAACAGCTTCCATTATGTACAAGTTTTGATTATGTGATGGAGACAGCTTATATATAAACTATCACTATTTTGTATATATATCTCTGTGTTTGAGAATTAGACCTCAAACTTAATAATATCAATTATTCTTGTTGATACTACTTATCATCTATCATTATTATCTTCTTATACTGAATCTCTGTACCATTATTAAGTTCAAGTATTACAACTAGTAAGTAGCTCATTTTGTGATACCTACTATGCTGTTAACTTTGTTATTTATTATCAGCTTTGTAAAGTTTGTCATATTTGTCTAGCCATCTTCACCTATTATTACATCCTATTCTAGCTATATCTGTTCTGACCTACAAATAATATCTTCTCTCTCATTCACACTTTCCAACTTCTTCTAGTACAGATCAACTATCTCTATTTTATCTTGAATATTCTCACTAGACTCTTGCCAACTCTATGAATTTCTATTCTTATTATAATATAAGATAGTTTATCTTATATACTATAGACTATAGTCTATGTGCACACTATAACTAACCTACTCTAAGATATATATGTTTTTTATAAAACTAATATATTGTTGCTATACTGTATAATATTACCTATTTTAAAGCCTTCTATATTCTTTTGTATTATATGATTGTATAATTTGTAACTTTGAAAGATATTATACTTTTGTTATATGTAACATTACCTCACACTCTTTGTCTATGTCCAAAATAAAGAAAAGTGAAAATAAAAACTAAAATAAAGTAAAATTAAAATTAAATTAAAATAAAAACCAAGTTTACTATTCATAACTCTAATAATTCCTAATATCTAAAGATCACTAGTATCTAGAATAACTTACTTATCAGTTTATATTCTAAATAACTGTCCTAGATAATATACTTAGTATATAGGCTAGTAGTTTATACTGTAATAGTCTTATTCTGAAAATCAACCAAAACTAACACTATTTTTCAGTATTTTTTGGTAGTTTTGTTTTCCTAAGTACTTTTCCAAGATATATAACTAGTATTAGAATTATAAACAGTAGACTTGGTTTCATTTTATTTTCCTTTGTTTTTATTTTATCTTATTCTCATTTTCTTTATTTTATTTTTTGGTTTTATTTTACTTTTTTAATTTTAGACTTAAATAAAAAGTATGATGTAATATTATATATAACAGTCATATATGTCACAGTTACAGTCATAAAATTATGTAATATAAAAAAATATAAAATATTCTAGAACAAATAATATTACATAATATGATAACAATATATTAGTCTTATAGAAAGTATATTTTAGAGTAGATTAGTTATAGTATGTATACAAACTATAGTCTGTAGTATATAAGATAGTCTATCTTATACTTAGAACTCTATCAAGTTCTTTTATGTTATTTAATACAAAAGTTGTCTTTTATCTTTACTTGAGAACTTAATTTGTAACAACTAGTATAACTCATAAAAGTACAGCACATAAGCTAAAGCTAAAAAATGTTCCAACTCCTGTTTCCATATTCTTAAATAACATATAAATAACTTATTTAGACTTCTGAGAAACTCTTATTAGATCTCAGATAATATAATATGAACTGTGTCTAATATTATCTTTTTACTTCTGCACTCATTCTTTCTTTCAAGTTCACTACCATCTCTTTTATATTTTCTAAGTCTTTTTCTTTTTCTTAGATATCATGCTCTGTTATAATATTAGATAAGGAATATTCCCAGAAGAAGAAACTATCTATAAAAAAAGTACAGAAGATATTGGAAGAGTGTGGGAGTATTATCTAATACATGTAAATATGAATCTATCAGATATGTAAAGCTTAAACTCTAGTTTTTTCATTTAACTTCTTTTTCTTTTTCTTTTTTCTTTTCTTTTCTTTATTCTTGAATTTAGGGTTAGGGTTAGAGTGATGTCATGATCATACTGTCACACATCAGTCACATCAGATGACATGGTCACAGTAATAGTCACATGATTACATGGTCATATAGAATATGATAGAAGGTTTAAGAATAATGATGTTATATAATGTATACAACACATGTTGACCTCATAGCTGACACATAGTCTTTAGGGCAGATTAGAAATAGCCAAGCACAAACCATCACCAGTTAGTATATATAGGTAGATATATTCTAAAAACTTGAGTTTGTAACAAAATCTAGAGTAACCTTGGCTTTAGTGGATATGCTATATTTCTGTATGTCACAACAGTTATATTTGGGAAGGAAATTATACCAGAAAGCAGAACATGAAAGATGTTATAATATGCTTCTGGACTCATTTCTTTTAATATAGTTTTATTTTGATTTTATAGAGTTTATTTCTTTTGTTATAACTTTCTTTTAGTATTAGTTTCTTTTTAGTTTCTTTTATTTAGCAATAGAGGATCATATGACTATAACACATGACTATGTCACATGAAGTAACATCATAAGTCTAAAAGATAATAGAAGAACTAGTATCTAGTATAATAATAATAGAAGGCATAGCTATAGCATATTTATCTTATAGTTGGAACATAGTGGACTCATAGATGATACATGTAGCTTTAAGATAGGGTAACTAGTGCAGAGTATGGACCATCATATATTAGTATAAATAGTATACACTATAGTAGTAGAAACTTTGTTAAGTCTCTCTTGTAAATCCTAATATGAAAGTAATAGAGATATACTAGTCTTATATAAGTTTATGTATCTTTTACATCACTGGTATTGGTTGCTATAATAAAGAAAGGCAGACTTCCAAGCATAGGCACTCAGAAAATTATATTATATTAGTTAATTTTCAAGCTAAAGAACTACAGAGTATCTAGGCATCTTAAATACTAAGACTAAGACTATTTAAGAATTGGAGGAGACAGATAATTACTCTGGATATATTCAAGTCCTTAGAAATCAAGTTTAGAGTTCCATAGAAATTATGAGGAGCCATGTGATTAGTAATGGAGTGATTGGATATAAGAGAAAACCAGGTAGATCTACACTAGAAGTAGTGTACAGACTTAAGGAAGATATTTACTTCTGTAGATGTTTTGGGCAGAGCAGAGCTTATGTAAGCATTATCCATAAGGGAGTCAGATGATCAGATGTGTATGTGATATGTATACTTCTTCTAATATACTAAATACTTTGTTACTCCTTTTATTTTTCATTTATTTAATATTTTTTCAACCCTTTATTTCTCTTCTCTATCAACTTCTACTAGCTTTGGTTTTTCCACTTTCTGTCCCTTCACTGGTTCTCCATATCTTACTACTCCAATTATATTTACAACTAGGTGAATTCTCATTGTAGTTGGTAGTTTTAGTTTAACTGTATTAGTAGGCACTATCTTTTCAATGGTATATGAACCCATATATTGGTCTACTAGTTTCTTTACTTGTTTCTTGAACACTAAGTTCTTGCCCTCAGCATTAATTTGTCTTCTTTCTTTTATATTTCCACTTCTTTTCTTTTTCTATCTATCTGCCTCTTCATCTCTTCATGTGCTTTCTTTATACTGTTCCTGTTTCTTCCTAGATTCTTTTTATTCTTCCTACAAATTCTGTTATTTTCTCTGCCTTCCCCTTCCTCTATCTACCCATCTGTCTGTAGATGAAAGGCTATTGACAATCTTGTCTCAATTCCCAACATCTTATTTAACTTCATTGTCAACTCTACCACCAACTGTAGTTATCTGTCTAATTTCATATGTTTTTGTAATTCATGTAGTTTCCATATATTGTCTTGGAATGATGTAGCTAGCCCTTCTGCTGATGTTTTGTCAGCTGTTGCCACAAATTGTGTTATTTTGGACAATTTGTTACATACTACTAAGATTATATCTTTCCTTGCTACCAATGGTAACTTAGTGATGAATTTTACTTTTAAGAGGAGATTTAGTACTAAAAGAAGAAAAGATATATGTGCTAAAGGATAAGAAATTGAGAATAGAGATTATTCAGCTATACCATGATATACCAGTAGCTAGATATAGAGATAGATAGAAAATAATAGAGTTGGTGATGAGAAACTATTGGTGGCTTGGAATAACAAAGAATGTAGGAAAATACATAGATGAATGTGACTTGTGCTAGAGAATAAAGAACAGAAGCACTAGCAGGGAAGCTAATGATAAATAAGGTACTAGAGAAGCTATACACACTTATCTACTACTATTTATCCCTTAGTACTTTTACTCCTATTTTCTTTATGTCTTTTACTACTCTAACCACTTTCTCATCTTTTCTTCTAGCTATTTTTATTTTTCTATGATATCTACTTCTGGTCCTTTTACTACTACTTTTACTAGTTCTTGAATCCATTCTTCTTTTATTAGTTTTGATTTTTGTTATCATTTTCTACTTCTACTTTTCAGTTTGGTCTTCTACTCAACCTATCTGCTTTTCCCATCTTTGTCTCTGATATATATTTCAAAGTAAAATTGAATCTTAACAAATACAATACCCATCTTACTTGTCTTTTGTTCAATTTTTGTGCCTTTATAAAATACTTCAAATTCATAAGGTCCATCCAAATCTTGAATTTAAATTTAGCACCTTCTAATAGATGTCTCCAGTTCTCTGATCCTCTAATAACTGCCAATATTTCCTTATCATGGATTTTATAATTGCTTTCCATCTCATTTAGAGATTTAGACAAGTAAGCCATAAGTCTCTATTGTCCATCTCCACATTCCATTAACAAAACTCTTCTATTACATAGTCTGACACATCAACATTTTTTATCTAAGTCTAGTACTACTAACACCAGTTCTTTTATAAACTTTTTCTTCAATTTTCCAAACACCTTCTCTTGTCTCTATCCAATCCCACTTCTGATTCTTTTTTACTAGGTCATGTAATGGTCTAACTATAGACATCAAATTTTTGACAAACCACTTATAGTAGTTGGTAAGTTCTAAGAACTTCTGAACATCCTTAACCTAATTGGAAGTTAGCCAATCCAATACTACTTGTATTTTTTTCTTTTCTATTTTTATATCTTTTAGCCCAATCACTAGTCCTAAGAATTTTACTTTTCTCACTTGTCACTTGTATTTTTCTAGCTTTACACATAAATCATTTTCTACCAATCTTTTTACTGCTTTTTCTACTACCTCATCATGCTTCTCTTCCTCTTCCATCCCTACTATCACATCATCAATAAAACTTGCTACTTTCCCAGTATTGATCAAGTTCTATAAAATCTCATTCATTATTGTTTAGAATGTTGCTAGAGAATTTACAAGTCCAAAAAACATTACCATAGGTTCAAATAACTCTTTTAAACTTGTGAACACTATCTTCTATCCATATTCCTCCTTTATTTATACATTATTATAACCCCAATATAGATTTAACTTAGTAAACACTTTCTTTGTACCAATATTTTCTATAATGTCCAAAATCAAAAGCAAAGGATAATTATTTTTTACAGCCCATTCATTCAAATACCTAT
>Ga0157359_1000590_pt1 | contig 13561 bp, 10 predicted proteins | sample AttcapACBM3_FD_111482 | JGI IMG/M metagenome (GOLD analysis project Ga0157359, IMG submission 111482) | Fungus gardens microbial communities from leaf cutter ant in Botucatu, State of São Paulo, Brazil - Atta capiguara ACBM3 | ecosystem: Host-associated > Fungi > Mycelium > Unclassified ...
TGATGAAGGCCAGGCATCGATATGCATCAGAGCAACATAAATTGCTAGTAGAAGAATTGAAGACAACGAGGCAAGAGCTGAAACGTGTTCGGGATGAGAAAGAGAGAGTATTGGATGATGTCTTCAGGGGATACTTTGGGTTCGTATCTAGCTCTGTTCTTTTGTTTCTCGTCCAACCAAACTCCCAGCCCTCAAGCAGAACAGTTCATCACGCCTCTTGCAGAGCCTGATATGCTGCCCAACGTTCATCTTCCTCCAACGCCCTCCCGCGATTTATATTACAACATATCAGCCTCTTCGATGCCCCCATATATCAATGGACATGAACGATGATTCCTACTTAATCGGCTTCTAATTTTTGTACGCGTGGCTTATTTCTTGTACTTTTTCCCCAGGTTGCGCGGTTTAGAATGGACAGCTATAGCTACATTACAGGTAATTTTTTATCAAGCTCCGTTGCTTGCCCACAGACATTACGTCACCTCCCATCTCCAGGGAAGCACATTAGATGCAACTTGACTGATTCTTACAAATCAAGTTGTGCTAGGAAGCCTTAAATGAGAGTTATTTGTGAGTTTGTGGAATACATAAAAGTAATAACAAACCACCAAGATATCAGACCATCAGTAACTATCAAGTTTTATTGGCTATTATCTCATGAAAGACTGGATGAGTTTACAAAATCAAACTTATATTAGAAAGTATTTAGTGAACTGTTTTTGGTAATATGTAGTAATTACATAGTAATTAGTAATACAAGCATATTAATATACTTCTAAAATTAGCTTGCTATGACAGATAATAGTCCCCATTAGATATAAGTGATTATAGCTTTTTTTTGTATATATACTTCTGTTTCTGAAAATTAGATCTTAGATTCTTATTGATATTATATAATCTATCATTATTATTCTCTTATACTAAACTTCTAAATTACTTTCAAAAGGCACTTAAAATTCAAGTATTACAATTACTAAGTAGTTTATTTTATGATAGTAGAAGTCTATCTATCATGGTTATACTCCTTGTCAACATCTAATCTAAAATTTTCTATGACAGGAATACTTTTATTTGACTCAGTCTTCCATAGCAGAGTTATACTCCTGTTAGTATCTCAATACTGAAATCTCTGCTTAGAGCAATAGAAGCTATACTACTGGAATACTAAGTATTTCTTATAGTATATAACTATATATAAGACTAGTAGTTACATTGTAATTTGCTAGTCTAATAATTAACAAAGATAACTTGTATTGAACTCAATCACTGGTATTTAATGGTGACATACCAATCAGTACTTACTTTCATTTTAGACTTCTTTCTTTTATTAGAAATTACAACTATAATGTTTTCAAATCTATCTTTTAAAAATTTTTACTCATAATCTAGGTTTCTATACCTATTTTCTTAAACTTTTGTGTTTACTATTTGAATTTTTATACCTATTCTCTAGAATCTCTAAAATTTTTAAATCTACTTTTAAGTAATCTGTTAAAACAATCAGGCAGAAGTACAAATTATTATAATATCTTTATTTCTTTTAATATAGTTTGATTTTGATTTTATAAAGTTTATTTTTTTAATTATAATTTTATTTTAGTTTTATTTTTCTTTGATTTAACAATGAAGGATTACATAATAGATATATATAACTATGGTATATGAAATAATATTATAGGTTTAGAAAAAGATAGAAGATTTTGGTATAATAATGATAAAAGATATAACTACAATATATTTATCTTATAGTTAGAGTATAGTAAACTTATAAATAACATATATAACTTTAAAGTAGGATAACTAATATAGAGTACAAACTACAATGTATTAGTATAAATAGTGTAATAAAAGTAATAGAGATATATCAGTCTTATATAAGTTTGTATATCTTTATTGTTACTAGTATTAGTTGTTACAACAACAAATAAGCTTAAAGATTTTAGAAAATCTAAGAGAATATAATAAGGTTTTTGGAAGTAACTTATATTATATATGACTTAAAAGTCTATTATTATCTACTAGTTTATTATTTAAAAATAAAATAATAGTATTATTATAACTAGATACTATCAAAATAAAAGAGTAAGATAGTAAATAATAAGTAGATATATATTGAATAAGTAAATAAGTAGTAACAGCTACAAAATAGCAAATAGGCTTAAATATTTACAGATAATATTGTGATAACTACTAGTTATAAGATTAATAACATTACTATTCTATTTATATAATAAATATATAATCTATGCTAATGATAAATATATCTACTTTAATGTATATATGTTATTTATAAGTCTACCATACTATTTTTATAAGATAAATATATTTTCTGACATATATCTCTTTATTATTCAAGAAAAAAAAGAAAATCAAACAAAATTGAAAATTAAATCAAAATAAAATATTAGAGTTCAAGTATATCATAACAGATAATACAAATGTTAAAGTTAAAGGTTAACATATTATAATTATATAATTATATATAATATATAATCTTTAAGATAAATTAAATAAAGTTTTGCATAGACTAACTAGTATATATAAGATAAATACTTTGTATTAGAAACTTTATTAAGTTTTCTTGTATAAATCTTATATAAGCTTGATTTAACTCTAAGTTTTAAATTATAGTAATAAAATATTAGATAGTTAAAAGCTAGTAAATATTTAGCTAGTCTTTCTATAAGTATAATAGTTATTATTAAACTCTAGAAAAAAAGTTTTACTTTATAAAAAATAAATTATATATATTTTTTCTAATAATTTGTCTTAAGTTAATTTTTTATTTTATAAATTAATAATAAGTAAATAAAAATAAAACAAAATAAGTTTAAGTATATAATAAAAAGTATAGATATAATTTATACTTTATTATTCAAAATATATAGTATTATAAACTTTATTTAACTTGTATCTCTATAATTAGTAGATCAATTCTCATAAACTAAGTTATACTAAAAAGCTCTAAATAAAAACTATTTGTATATATATAAAATATACAAAAGTAATAATAAATTACTAAAATATCAGACTATTAGTAACTATAAAGTTTTATTAGTTATTATTTTAAAAACAACTAAATAGATTTCTATGATCAAATAATAAACTATCTCTAATAATATATTATATGTTATATAAAATTAGTATTCATAAAAATACAAGTATATCAATATAATGATATAATTAGTTATTTTCTAAAATTAGCTTGATATCTATGATAATAGATAACAGCCCTACTAAATACAAGTTTTGATTATGTAATGAAAACAACTTATATACAGATTTACTATTTTATATAAATACTTTTATATCTGAGAGTTAAACTTTAGACTTAACCATTATTTATTATTTCTTACTAATTGATTTTTATCATCATTGTTATTATTATATTACAAATAAGTTACTTACTAGTTGTAATACTTGAACTTAATAGTATTTTAGAGGTTTAGTATAAAGAAATAGATAATAAGTAGTATTAACAAAAATAATTGATGTTGTTAAGTCTAAGATCTAATTCTTAAACATAGAAGTACATATACAAAAGAATAATAGTCTCTGTACAAGTTATTGTCATCATATAATCAAAAATTGTACCTGATGGAAGCTGTTATCTATTATAGCAGCTATCAAGCTAATTTTAGAAGATAACTAATTATATCACTACATTGATATGTTTGTATCTCTATGAATACTTATTATTATATAATATACCATGAATCATCAGGAACAGTTTGATAAGTACTTTCCAATACAAGTTTGATCATGTAAATTTGTCCAGTTGTTCATAAGATATTAACAAACAAAGATTTTACAGTTACTGAAATGACCTGATATCTTGGTTGTTTGTTATTACTTTTGTACATCTCATATATGTGTGGGTAGCCCTCATTTGAGGCTTTACAGTACAACTTAGTTTGTGAGAATTAGTTTACTGGTTGTGGAGATACAAGCTGAATAAAGTTTATGATAGGTCTTCTATAGCAGAGTTCTTACTTCTATCAGTATCTTACCACTAAAACCTCCACTTAGAGCAATAGAAGCTATATTACTAAAAATCTGAGCATCTCCTATAGTTCTTCCTTGTATATAAGAATAGTAGTTATACTGTAATTCACTAGTCTGATAATCAACAAAAATAACTCTTATTGAACTTAATATCCAATATTCAATAATGACATGCCAATCACTAATTACTCTCATCTTAGACTTTTTCCTTTTATCTAAAGTTACAATCACATGGTAGTCAGATAGCACAGAATATAAACTAAAGCTAAGGTTATTCTATAAGTTCAAGCATCTCTAAGTCAACTCTATAGACTTTCACTTTTAGTATGAACTATACCTAATAGTAGACTCACTTGTACTAGAAACTCTATCAAGTTCTCTTATATTAATTAATATAAAAGCTTAGATTGGATTAGAAGTAGTATTATATAGATAGTGCAAGCTTGGCTTCAATAGAAGATTATTGTGCTTAGCCTAACATGTCATATAATCATACTTTAGAAAAAGGAGCTTAGACATACTTTGAGTATAGTACAATTTAAGTTGATTATCAGATTAAGAAACTGTACATAGTAGCCAACATTTTTAAATATAAAAGTATTAATCTAATGATATTTTATTACTATATATACTTTATGTTGTTAGATACTATAAGAGTTATTTAAAACTTCATGAGATTGATGAGAATTCAGAATTTAGTTTTTAAATTGATAAATAATTAGAATAAAGTATGATCTATATCAGAAAAGAGTAAAAAGAGTGTAGATCTTTCTATGCTACTACTACATCTAGCCTACTCTAAAGACTATATATAAACTATAAGGTCAACATGTATTAAACACATTGTACAACATCATCATTTTAGAAGTTTCTACTGAGCATATAAATCTAGTATTTAGGTTTTTATAGATAAACTACTTGAGTGTTTCTTATTCTACAGTTGAAAGTAAGTAAATAGTTCTAATAAACAGTTTTTCCCTATTTTCCAGTTTGATCTAAAGTCATACAAGTGGTAGAAAGCTAGAATTTCTGCTTTGGCCTTGCTAAAAATATCTGCAAACTTATGGTACTTGACTGAAACAGTAGATAGATCAACTGAGTCACTAGTAACTCTTGCTGCTCTTCCAGCAAGATTAGTAGAGTGGAGTGTGAGACAAAAAGTTGTTGAGCTTGGTATTTATGCTATCTGGATATATAATTGAGTACCAATGATGGTAATGTAGGATTAGAGAAAAGGATATTTGAATTCAGGGCTAGAAGAGTTAGGAAAATCAAGCATAGGCAGAAGTTCTTCAGAGAGTATAGATACTAGAAATTTTTCCAGAAGATAAGTTTCCTCTTTAAGCTGGATTGGAAGATAATAGACCTAGTAGTCCAATAAATTAATGGATTGTGTTGGATAATCCAGTTATATCTGAGTACTAATGATCAAGAGAAGTCAAGAGAAGTAATGTACATGTTTAGAATTATCTGATGGCTATATGGGAAAATAATAGGCAGAAAGGCTGTTTCAAAAGTAGTATTGTTTAATGATGTCAGGATAGTAGAAATGTTGTATTTGTTTGTGAATGCAGTGTTAACAAAATAGTAAATAGATCTAGAATTAACTAAAGTATGAAAATTCAGGTTTTGAATGTGATTTAACTTACAGATATAGACTAAAAGTAATGTGAATGTCAAGATGAGTAAGTTTATATTAGAGAGAGTAGTAGCATTGTGGCAGATTAAGCTTGTTGCACATATGAGATTAATATAGCCCACAACTTATGTAGAATCTGTGGAGCCACATTTTAGTTTCCCAACTATATAGTCAAGATAGCTTCTAGCACAGAAAGAGTAACTTCTATGCATTTAACCTAGAATCTTGTGTTGCCTGAAAGACAATGTGAACAGGCTTCAACTTGGTGACTCTTCTTCCTACAGTATATATACAGATTGTTATTGAAGCATCTCTTTTACTCATTAAATATTGATTAGTTTGCTATTACTACCCAAGCTCTCAGAAATATCACTTTGAAGAGGTTGTAGATCTTCTGCCCAGGTTTATTCTTACTAGAGATACAGATATATGGAATAGAGAAGCAGATGTAAAGTTATATATAGTTGCATTCTCTTTCTCTTTTCCAATAACAGTTGTCAATAGTCATAGCTAGAGAGTATAGTAATTGAAAGAAGGTAGGTTTTTCTCTTCTCATATATAGATAGAATTCTAGATTTAGTTTGAAAGCCCTTGATAGTATTGATGTTATACTAGAAAATACTTTTTTGTAAGAGAGCATACTATTATAGCATTTTTCAGCATATAAGACCTCTTTAAAGACATTAACAAGAAGACTTGATAAAACAGATTCTTAGAAAGATGAGGTCTTTAGGGATAAGAAACATGACTATACTCATAAAAGACTAGCTACAAAGTATGAGCACTCATGATAACAATTCACATAGTTATCAATATTCAGATGGTTAGATAAGATAGGAACATACTGGATCAGAAGCTGACAAAGTTTAAAATAAATTTGTGAGTAAATGTAGTCTATAAAAATAGCTGATAATAAATGGAATAAATATTTGCAAGCAGGAAATGATCATTAGTTTTATTTTTGTATTTTTAACCTAATACATAAGTCACAAGTGGAGGGAAGATGTTGTAGTAACTACTAACCAAGATGGTTAATAGTATACTAAGTAGTCTTATATTATAAAAGTCTCATGGAAATTATAAAAGAACTCAACAAGAAGTCTCTAATGTATTGCTACTCTATTTATACTATAAATATATACACTATGAGGTGAACATACTATAGACATGTATTTTGATAGTTATGTGCCTCTTCATTATTTAAGAAATAAAATAAAAATCCAAGGGTTCAAATATATTATAACAGAAGAAAGAGAAAAGACTTCTATCTAAATTCCCCTACTTGAGAGTAGTTTAACCTCTATTTTATTGAGTGAGCATCATTAGTATTTACTATCACTTTTGGGCAAGTTTCAGAGAGTTCTATTAGTCTAGAAAAGACTAGTGAGATGAGTATCAGTTTATATCTTCAGTTGTAAGATTTGACTTGAGAAGTGCCTTCAAGATGTATTACCTAAGATAAATAGTTTTGTTAGAAGCTCTTAAAGAACTTTGCAATCTATTCACTAGATTTTCCAAAAAAGCTTGTTATACAGTGTAAGATTTACTATTTAAAAGTATGTTAATACTTATGAATGAATATTATTTTTATATTATTGTTTCATCTCTTCTCTTGATTTCTGAAGCTAATACTTGTTATGGGACGCTGGAACACTAACAATTTTTATTTTTATTTTATTTTATTTTTCTGATTTTATATTGATTTTCTTTTTCTTTTGGACAATGAAGAAGGCACATGACACTGTAGTCACATGACATGTCACATGATGTGACATCATAGGCCTAGAACATAGTAGAAGAATCTGGAAGATGATGTCAGGGCACATGTATACAACATGATGACCTTGAGTAAGAAATGAGATAGATATAAGAATGTAGCACAGACCATGTGTACTCTGTATATATATACTCACTTGTGCTATCATTTGTCATTATGATAAGTGGTTGCTACAACAATACTGTTCTCTTTGAATTCTTTAGTGTACAGTTGAGGACTAGTATTATATAGTTTTTATTACACTCTAGTATGACCTCTTTCTCCTTGATTTCTATCATCAGTAATACAGTATATTATCTTCTCATTATAGCTGAGATAAATACTTCATAAGATCAATATTATATATGGCAATCTTGTTACTAGTCTTTATCTATAGGTTGTTAAGTATGACAGCTATATCTACACTGGGATTAGATAATCCAAAGTATTAGCATAGTTCTTCTATGAACCATGCCTAGTTCTAGAGCCAGTTCTGATAAACTTCTTGTTTTTCTTGGTTCAACCTGATCTCAAACCAGCTTTGTGTGACTTCTGTTAGATAAGTCATTGTAAAGATTACCTTCATAACATCTATAGTAAGCTGTACAGGATTTGTGTGAAAATGAAGCCAATATTAGAATAAAAAGCTGTTAAGCTTTTCTGAATTTATTCTATCAAAGATATTGGATATTCAGGTTCTTACTGTAGAAGGGATAGAGTTTGTTGTAGTGGTCAGATTGGCTGCAAGTTTTCTAAAAGCCTTAGCCAGAAAGTCAATTGACTGAGAGAGTTGTTGAGATATGGTGGTTTCTGAGATGGCAAGAGCTTTTTTACTTTAGTATATCAATCCAATTATGATCATTATCAGCTAGAATAATAAATTCAGAAGATCTTGACATACTTTTAGAGATTCTTCTAGGGAACAGGCAGCTTGAGGTTAATCTTATCAGATGTCTGGAATATCATGATGGAATGGCTATATAAACAAATTACTTGCTCAATCATTGAGTAGATAGGAGTCTAGAAAAGAGATAGAATTATAACTTAATAGTATTATTAGACTACATAGCTACTGTTGCAATCTAATCTTTCTAGACAATCTGACTCTTACTCTGATTAAGAAAAACTTACACTTGCCAGAATTATTTGCAAGTAGTACAGAAATAGGTTGTATTAAAAGATGGAATCAAAAGACATGTTAGAAGTAGTATTATATAGATAAAGCAACCTTGACTTCAATGCAAGATTATTACACTTAGCCTAACTTGTCACATGATCATACTTCAGAAGAGGGAGTTTAAGCATATTTAGTATTATGATTCAGAGTCCTTAGAGTTTGGACAAAGAAGTAACCTTATATAGGGTTTATATAAGAGAACTCAATAGAAAACTCTGTACAGAATAGTCTACCTTTATATACTGAATCCTCATGGTCTGTGCTAGCTATTTCTAACCTACTCTGAACAACCATGTGTTAGCCATGAGGTTTCCATATGATATGATATTATCCTTCTAGAATCTTCTCTGTATCATATGACCCATGTCGTCACTAATCTTAGCCCTACATGCTAAAAATAGAACAAAAGGAGAGTAAATAGAGAGGAAGAAAATAGAAAAAAGAAAAGAAGTGAAAAGAAACTAAGTCCACTTTTTACGATTCTGACATTACCCCCCCCTTCAAGATTTCTCCTCTGGAGAAACTGATTTCTACCTCCTCCAATTTCTTTCCAACTTCTTCAGGTATTCAGCTTTGAATTTTCCATTGTCCCATCCATACAGCAACCTTGCCATATATTTCCCTAGTAGCTCGCTCCTTTTGTACTCTTCTCTTTCCTGTTGCCTCATCTCCACATTTAACCTTCCTTCAAATTCATCTACTAACTTCTTTGCATTTTCTAAATCTTCTTCCTTCTTCTATGTGTCATTTCCTGCTGTAAATCTCTTCCATCACACCAAATACTTTTCTACTTCTCTTACTTTTCTTTTATTTAGTATTTTTTCTATCTTCCACTCTTCAACTTTTTTTATTTCAATCAGTTTTCCTTCTTTCTTTTTCTGCCCCTCTACTTGTTCCTTGTACCATACTATTCAACTGACATTTACTACTGGATGTATTCTCATTGAAGTTGGCAGTTGTAATTTAACCACATTAGTGGATACCACCTCTTTAATCACATATGGCCCAATGTATTGATCCACCAATTTCCTTGCCGACCTCTCTTTGAACACCAGATCTTTAGTACTCAGCATGACTCTATCTCCCCTTTTCCAATCCTCTATCTCTTTTCTTCCCTGATCTGCCTGTCTCTTTATATCTTCTTGCACCTTCTTCAGCGCTGCTCCTGCTTTCTTATGCACTTTCTTCATCCTTTCTACAAACTCCACTGCACTTTCTACTTTTCCCTTTTTCCTTATGTTTCCCCCTATTCTTAATTCTCTACCATAATTTGCCATGAAAGGTAACATCTTGGTTGCTGTATGAACCTTGTTGTTTACCACAAACTTTGCTGATGCCAACCACTCCAGCCAATCCTTCTGCCTATAATCTACAAAGAACCTCAAGTATTGCTCCAACTCTTGGTTCATTCATTTTGTCTGTCTATCTGTCTGTGGGTGGAACACTGTCAACAACCTCATTTCTATTTTCAGCATTCGGTTCAACTCTTTGGTCAGTTCTGCCGCAAACTGAGGTCCTCTGTTTGACACCACACTTTCTGGTAACCTGTGCAGCTTCCATACATTATCCCTGAACAACCTTGCCAGCCCCTCCACCAATGTTCCTTCTGTTGTTGCCACAAAGTGTGTCATTTTGGACAGTCTGTCACAGACCACCAGGATTGCATCTTTTCCTGCTACTATTGGTAACTTCATGATAAAGTCCATGGTTAGGTGGGTTCATGGCTTTTCTGGTACCTCACTCAGCTTCAGCTTCTTTGCTACTTCCTCCATCCTATTTTTCATCTTCTAACATAGATTGCACCCTTCTATATATTTCCTCACATCTTTTGTTATTTCTGGCCACCAATAATTCCTAGTGACCAATTCCACTGTCTTTCACTTTCCTCCATGTCCTGCTGCCAGTACATTGTGGTGCCACTGGATTACTTCTGCTCTCAACTCTTCATCCTTTGGTATATATACCTTTCTCTTCTTAAGCACTAATTCCCCTTCCATCTGCCACTTGTTTCCCCACAACTTCTTCACCCTTGTCTGTTATAAGACGAGAGTGTGGACAGACTTTGGTAGGGTTAGGGTTAGTGGACAGAAATAGGATAGTAGTTAATTATTAGTCTACAATAGATGGAGAGCACGTGACCTGGAAGTCATGTGACAAAGTCTAGAGCGGTCTGGAAGGACTTAGGGTCTAGAAAGATTGGAAAGAGTCTAGAAGGAGTTAGGGTTAGGAGTCACGTCAAGGGACATAGGTTCCTCATGGTGTACACATATACAGCGGAGATTAAAGGTATGACGTCAGGGCACATGTAGAAAGTATGGTAGCCTTATGGAAAACACATGTGGATGAGTAATGGACATGAGGATGACGCATGGACTTAAGGGCTGGATAGATATTGTTGTAGTATGGACTAGGAGCCATGTATATATATAGTAGATAATATAGTGAGGGCTCCTTGTCGAGTTCTCTTGTAATTCCCACTCTTTACTTGATAGCCCATTGGAGAGCTTTGCTTGTTGTGAGATTATTTGTCCTTGAGTGACAAGTGGTTGCTCCAACATTGTCTTCTTCATTTCTTCTACTATCCTAATTACATCTTCATCTTTACTCCTAGTCTTCTTTATTTTTTCTAACATTTCTGCTTCTAGTCCTTCTATTACTACTTCCTGTAGGCTACGAATCCAATTGTTCTTCATAACTACTTGGTTCTCATTGTCTCTATCCACACCTACCTTCCAATCTGGTCTCCTACTCAACCCATCTGCTTTTCCCATCTTTGTTCCTGGCACATGCTTTAAAGTAAAATCGAATTCAGATAAGTATAGAGCCCATCTGGCTTGTCTCTGATTTAACTTCTGTGCTTTTATAAAGTATTCCAAGTTCTTATGATCTGTCCAGATCTCAAACCTGAACTTTGCCCCTTTCAGCAAGTATCTCCAACTTTTCAGCCCCCTAATGATTGCCAACATCTCCTTGTCATGTATTTCATAATTTCTCTCTGTCTTGTTTAAGGATTTAGAGAGAAAGGCAACTGGTCTCCATTTTCCATCTTTCTCTTCCATTGATAATACTTCCCCTATAGCATAATCCGATGTATCAACTTCTATCCTCATTTTTTTATTTAGGTCTAGTACTGCCAATCCTGGTCCCTATGTAAACCTTTTCTTCAATTCTCCAAATGCCCTCTCCTGCTTTTCTGTCCACTCCCACTTCCTATCTTTCTTTACTGTGTCATGTAATGGTCTTGCTATCAATGCAAAACCTTCAATGAATCGGTGATAATAATTTGCTAACCTCAAGAATTTTTGCACATCCTTAACACACTCAGGTGTTAGCCACTCTAGTACTCCCTTCACCTTTTCTTCCTCCATCTTTATCCCCTCTGGTCCTATCACCACCTCTAAAAATTCTATTTCCCTCACTTTTCACTTGCACTTCTTTGGTTTCATGTATAAGTTGTTCTCTTTCAGCCTTCTTACTACTTCTGCCACTATTTCATCATGTCCATCTTCTGTTTCTGTTCCTATTATTATGTTGTCAATAAAAGTGGCTACCTTTCCTGTGTTAATCAAGTCCCTTAACAACTCGTTTATCATTGCTTGGAACATTGCTGGCGAGTTGGTCAACCCAAAGAACATTACTGTAGGTTCAAAGGACCCTTCTGGTGTGGTGAACACTGCCTTCCACTCATCTCCCTTCTTTATCCTTATGTTATTGTACCCCTATCTAAGGTCCATCTTAGTAAAGACCTTCTTCATCCCAATGTTTTCCAACATATCTGATATTAACAGGAGAGGGTAATTATTCCTAATTGTCCATTCATTCAGATACCTATAGTCCTGAACCATCCTCTTCTTTCCATCCTTCCTTCCCACAAAGAATACTGGCACCGTTTGTGGTGACTTGGACAGCTGGATATATCCCTTCCTCAGTTGTTCTCTTACAAACTCCTTAATCTCCTCTCTTTCTTCCCTTGACAATGAGTATACCTTTCCTTTTCTTGGTACAAACTCCTCTTCCATTTCTATTGCATGATCCCACACTTTTCTTGTAGACATCTGCTCTGATTGCTTCTTGCTAAAGACTTTGATCCACTTATGGAACTTTTCTAGCACTAACTTTCTAGCCTTTACTTCTGATTTTGCTGCCTCTTCCTCCTTATCCCATATCTCCCATTCCTTTGCTATCCTCTTTACCTCTACCATTTTTCCTTTCTTCTGCTTTTTCTTCCTATCCTTTTCCTCCCATTTCCTTCCTGCTTCCTTCTCCTGCTGTTTTTCCCACCCCAACTTTCCCTGTGTTGATCTCCACTGCTTCCCACACTCTTTGGGACATCTTGTTATTTTTACCTCACCTATTCTCCAATCTATTTCTGGGTTGTGGCATGCTAGCCATAGTATCCCCAAGATCACTGTTCACTTCTGTCCTCTGATTACATCAATCTCTGTCCTTTCCCTGTGTCTCCTAAAGTAGATATTTACTTCTACCATATGTTCTATTGGCCCTTTCTTATTAAACGAGCCATCCACATTTCTCACTTGCATAGGTCTTTCCAGTCTTTTTAACTTGAATTCTTGCCTTTTGGTAAACTCTGAGCTCATTACTAGCCCCATTGTCCCACTGTCTAACAACGCTTCTACCGTTATCCTCTTCTGTATATCTATTCTTTCCATTCCAATCTTTACTATGACTTCTCTTAAGATCTTCACCTCTACTTTTCTTACTTCTTACTTCATTCCCTCTGATTCTGAAGTACCAGCATTTATTTATTTCCATAGCTAGTATACTAAATTTGTTGTAAGAACTTAGTCAAGGATATCTAAGTTCTCTTCCTCTTTTAAATTGTTCTCATATTCAAAAAGTCTCTCTCTTCCTCTATTATACTCCATCTTTGTTACGATCTTAAGCTAGAGCTCAGGTTGTACTTAGGCAAAGACTTGAGAAGAGATTAAGGGATAGGATTCAAGTGGTAAAGCATAAGGCTACA
>Ga0157359_1000591_pt1 | contig 13553 bp, 4 predicted proteins | sample AttcapACBM3_FD_111482 | JGI IMG/M metagenome (GOLD analysis project Ga0157359, IMG submission 111482) | Fungus gardens microbial communities from leaf cutter ant in Botucatu, State of São Paulo, Brazil - Atta capiguara ACBM3 | ecosystem: Host-associated > Fungi > Mycelium > Unclassified ...
ATCCTCAAATATAGTCATCAACAAAGTTACGTACGATCCGATCATGCGACCCTGAGTAAAGCTCCATCAGGAATGCGGACCAGTTTGGATGTCCGCCAGCTTGCTCAAACCAGTGCTTGGAATGCTCGTAAACTTGAACTCTAGATGTAAAAGGATCGCGATAAGATGGCATAGTAAGTAATCATTGACAGAAAAAATTGATACCGGTGCAGGGCTTGAGTCGGGCTTAGAAGCCTAACCTTCGTTGAAATCACGTGACATATACTGACCCACAGCGTTGGGGGAAGTGGATGAAGGACTGGTAAAGTGGCTGCTGTTGATTGTTTGTTACTCACTTCAAGTTCTCTCCTATTGTTTCAGCATCAGATTCCTTTGGACATTTCTTTTCTACATAACCTGGACTATCTTCTATGTATGTGCCATGCAGCCTCACCTCAGTTTCATACTATGAAGACTGAGGTGAGTATAATTGTATATACCTAGAGTGAATATAACTAGATACAGGGTCAGAAGAGAAGAGACACATATAAAGCTATCTTATAAGTTTTGTACCATGAAGACTGAGTTATATTCATTCTAGTTAGACTTATTCTTGTTTGAGATCTTCATGTTATGATTACTACAATTTGTACCTCATGTTCTACAGGTATTTGCCTTATGTTGGACATGTATTGGAGTTTATTTCATCAGTGACTCATATCTAACTGCACCTTGTGGTATCCTCATATAGTATCAGTCAGCACCTCATGTAGTAGTAGAGACTTCCCCATATTTTCCTCATTTTCTCTTCATTGTTTTCTCAAGGACACCTTACTTATTCCTCATGGTCATTAGATATATATAGTAGTATATACAGTCCTGTATCCTTATACTTTACCAATTGATTATCTCCATACTCCTTTCTCAAACCTTTATCTTAGTTATAACCTGAGCCAAGCTTAGGATCATAATACTTCACACAATAGGTTATGAGCCCCATCTAGCTTGTAACTGGAGAAAGTCTATCATTCACTGAAATTCAACAAACCTAATTCAAATCCATCTTGCTTACACTTTCTACAGATATCAGTATTACACTGATTATAGTCACTATGACTACAAAAACAAGTAGCTGTCTTTATGTTCCATTCTTGAAGAAAATAATACCAACTTCCAAACATAGAAGTATAGTGTTATAACAAATATTGGTTAGCATATGATGTCACACCCTCTTAGTTAAGTTCATATAATAAAAAAGAATATAAACTATAAAATAAAGGGAAAAGCAAAAATAAAAGAAAAAAAGGTATACTATTGAAACACATACTTAGTCTGACACTAGGTTATGTAAACAGCTATATTTCATACCTATTGGAATATGTACTAATACCACTATTAGTCTAGATTATGATATTTAAGTTGAGTAGACTTATCTCAGTCCAATATTAGATGGTATAAATAACTGAGATTTTTACCTATTGAGTAAGTTCTTTATAAGTAAGACAGAATGATAGATAAACTATATAGTTGTGGCCCAAGCATTGGCCAGCAGCTGATTAAGCAGGTCTATACTTGTAACAATAGAGATAGGAAAGATGTGAAATAGAAATTTAAAAAATTAATTCACTTATTATCTTGAGATATTGTATCTCATCCAACAAAAACAACTAAGTCTACTTCAATTTCTGATATACAGGATTTATGTCAGAAATCTTCAGAGTGAACTTAGTCTTATTTCTTTTCCAATTTCTCTTTTCTTTTATAGTTTAGTTTTCTTATTTCTTTTTTGAACTTAGCCAAGAAGTATGATATAATAGCTATAAAGATTATAAAGTGTAGTAAAAGTATGACATATGTCACAGTCACAGTCACACAATCATGTGATTTAGTAGAACATCATAGAAGTAATTAATTACTAATAAGATTCACACTTGGGAGTAAAATTCTATAAGACCACATAAGGTTTGGACCAAGTATGGAAACTTATTTAAGAAGTAAGAAGTTGTAGGCTTTGGAAATAATCTTGGCTTCAGTTTATAAATACTAGAGTGTAGTGTTTAGCAATAGTTTATTATCAAACTGAAGATTACAATATATCTACTATTGTAAAACATTTCACTTGCTAAGTATTTATACTGTAATCAACAGTATGACTAATATGATGATATACAATACTTACAATGAGTTGAACATATGTTATATATATATTAACACAGTCTATATACTGCTTACATATACTATTCTTTCACTTGTCTTATATTGTTTAAACTACTAAGCTTTCTACTACTATTATATGTCAAGTCTACCCATTTTGAAGATACATCCATATGGTAGTGTTGTCATTATAACATCTCTGACACAAGTCTATCTTCTATGATAGCTATTCTTCTTGCAACATGTTCTTATAGTAGTAATACAACAACTTGGGTATTCAGTTTTCTATGACAATAATACTTCTATTGACCTTGGTTTTTTATGGCAGAGTTCTCCTATTCAACTTCTGTCAGTGTTTTACTACTGAAACCTCTAAGCATCTCTTATATCTGACTTACTAGTAGTTATATTGTAATTTGCTGGTTTGATAATTAACAAAAATAACTTTTATTGAACTCAATCTCCAGTGTTTAAAAATAACACACCAACATCAGCACTCACTTTTATCTTAGACTTCATCTACTTATTTGAAGTTATGATCATGTAACAGACAGATGGCACAGCATATAAGCTAAAGCTAAGGTTATTTTGCCAAGTTCACATTACTAAGCTCATTACATGGAGTTTCTATACTCTATGCATTCCTAAGCCAACTCTGCAGGCTTTCATCTCCTAGTATGAACTACTTGTTACAATCCTAAGCTTAGCTCAGATTATAACTTAGACAAAGACTTGAGTAAAGAAAAAGATCAATTGGTAAAGTATAATAATATAGAACTATATCTACTAACTTATATAGACCATAAGAGAAGAAGAGAAGTCTATAATATTGCAAAAGATAAATATTGGACTTAATTATTTTTATTTTTCTCTTTAATTTCAATTTTAATTTAATTTAATTTTCTATTTTGGAACTTGGGGTTAGAGTTAGTGTGATATTACACATCATTTACATTATATGATGCTGTCATAGTCACACAGTCACATATTACAAGAAAACATAGTAAAAAGTTCTAGAAGAAAACAATATTACTATAACATGTTTAATATATGTTGATCTTAAGGATAATACATGGCCCTTTAGGATAGGTTAATGGTACTATAGTATGGGCCAGTAGCCTAGCATATATAAAGTAGACAGTTTTGTAATAGAAACTCTATTAAGTTCTCTTGTGTTATCTTAATACAAGACTCTCTCTTTTGTCTAACTCTTTGGACTTAAGATTGTAACATATGATGTCTATGAGTAAAATATAAGAGAAACACAAAGAGAACACAAGAAAGACATAAGAAAATCATGATAAAGCCTTCACTACTACATGAGGACTGACTGATGTGACATGATAAAAACATAGAGTGTAATAAATATAAAATAACTCTAATACATATTCAAGCAATGAGGTGAGCATATGTGACACATGAGGTATAGATTGTAAGATCATGACAATACCTCTGTTTTAGCATTCATGTCCTCATAAACTTGTTTAATCTATTAATACTAAATCTCCAACCACATATGTTACTACTATTTTATTAATTAGACTTATGATAATTTTGTCTTGTAAAATTCTTGCTATGAAAAATGGTTCATATGGTAGTCTTCTAGTATACATTTCAATAGAAATTTCTCATTGACTAGTGTCTATGTTATTTTTTGCTTGATGAAGTTAAATCTAATTTTATTCTAGTACAGAATATTTCTTTATTCTTCTAGTCAAGTGGTTCTGTAATGTGTTAAAGGTATAAATATAATTTTTTTAATTAGAGATTATAGTATTTTTAATGTTCTTTTCAACTTTTTGATCTCTGCTTGCATTGTCAGTTCTGAAGTGAATCATCAGTTGAATTTGGATGATAATATTGTATATGGTTTGTATAAGAACACTTCTTCATCTTGTATAACATCTTCTTTTTGTTTTTCTTTTACTTGAGATATTTCTTAAGGCAAATTGTCCAGATAAATTCCTTTTGTAAGATTTTGATATATTTATCTACTATCTCGACTTCTCTTTCTTTGCATTGATTTAATTCATCTACTAGCAATACTTGAATGTGACAGGCTTGTTTATCAATATTTCTATGAATAGGGTTGCATGATTCTTCGAATATATTGTATATATCTTTTCCAATTTGTATTTTATGTTTTTCTCTTGTCTATAGTATGATGGTTTCAATATCAGCCAACTGATTATTGACTATATTAGCTATATTGATGATGTCTTGAAATTAAAATTGAATATCTACCATAGTTTCTAGTTCTTATATAATTTTGTATCTCTTTGTTCAATTTGTTAAGAGTTATACTGAGATCAAGATTATTAATGGTATAAGAGATGTGTAGGAAAAGAGAGTAGTTCTTTTCTTTTATAGATTTCATCTTGAAAGCTTCGTCCAATAGTTTTAAATTGCCTCTTGTGTATGTGGTAATTCTGTTTCAGCTATCTATTGGTCATGTTCATTTCTATGCCTCTTCTAATATATTAAAAATTGTATACTGCATTCTCATTTTTGGTGATTTTGCACTTCTTTGACTTTGTATTCTTCTTTCTCATTAATAATGTCTGGTGGTGATGGTAGTTCCATATGCTCTTCTTTGAATTGGAGTTCTTTGCATTATATTAGAAAGTCTTCATTGAACATATTGTGCATCACTTATCCTTCTAGTAACTCTCTATAGATATCTTCTAAAATTAAGTTTGAATAGCATATATTCTGTGACTAAGTGTCTCTTGTCATTGTACTGAAATTCTACTACTAATAACCATTTTGTCTAATTGTCTTGCTAATAATTGATATAATACCACAAGAATGCTTCAACTTCTTGGTTAATTCTTTTTATTTGACTATCTATTTGAAACTAGTATACTATTGACAGTGTTCTTCTTGTTTTTAGTGTCTTGTATAAATCTTTTATAAATCATGAAACAAATCAGAATTCTCTATTGCTAAGAATCTTCTTTGGAGCTTTGTGAATTTTCTATAACTACTATTACATCCTTATCTTTTAATTTTAGAAGTAGTTCTATAATATTAATACTAATTTCTTGCCATAGTTCTTGAGGTGTTTCTAATAAATAAAGTTCTCCTGCTTGTCAAATTGAAAGATAATAGACTTGTTCCTTTTATATTTCTCTTCTATTATTTAAGTTTCTCTTATTTTTTTATTTCAATTATTCTCTATTCTTTCTTTATTTTGAACTTGTAAAGAGAAATGATATGACATCACATGTAACTGTCACTGTCACAATATCATGTGACATATAAGGAGAGAAATGTTATATATCATATAATATAATAACTCTTATATATATATAACTCATAATATTGAGGATAGGCTAGATATAAAGTGTATATAGAATATGTACTAGAGATATATAGAGTAATCCTACCTCTACTAGAAACTCTACCAAGTTCTCTTGTATTAACTAATACAAGATTACTCTTTTATTCCTATACTTGGACCTAAGTTATAATACTGTTTTCTTTATATGTTAGACTTTATTTTATTAACATTTCTAGCATTTTTAAATATATTTCCTGATGTTGTTTTGTATTCTAACCACCAATAATTCTTTTTGATTAACTCAAGCATCCTTTGTTATTCTGAATGTCTTAAATCTACTAGTTTATGATTTTTCAGTAAGATTTGTTCTTGATTGTTAAGAATATAAATCTTTTCTTCTATCTATACTAATTTCTATGCTTAACAGTCATCTTTTCTTTCACACTTCATGTTTTCTAGTGTTATTCTTTCAGATTTCTTCTAATAATATAGTTTTTTCTATTATCTGGTTTTCTCTGAATATTGTTTAATATCTACTTAATATTTTCTCTGGAATATGTTGTAAAATAAAATTGTAGTCTTACAACTTAAGATACCATCTTGCTTGTTATCCATCAAGTTTGTGTGGTTTTCTGAAATACTTGAGATTTTTGTGATCTGTCCAAACTTTGAACTTTTCTGTAGTATTCAATAGATATTGTCTCTATTTTGTTAGAGCCTCCACAATAGCCAGTAGTTCTTTGTCATATATCTCATAGTTTTTTAACTATCCTTAATAATAATGTAACTGGCTTTGATTTTTCTTCTTGTTTTTAGGATAAGACCCCCCCTTAGTATGTCCTAATATGTTAGTTTCTACTCTAAATTTTCCTTCTCTTCTGAGTAGAGCAAGTCATTACAACTTAAGTCCAAAGTTAAGATAAAAGAGAAATCTTGTATTAATAAACACAAGAAAACTTAGTAGAGTTTCTGAAATAAGTAAGTTTACTCTATGTACTTCTAGTGCATTGTTAGAGTTATAAACAATGGATTAGACTTTATTTTATTTTTTCTTTTCTTCTATTTCTTTTCTTATTTTCTTTATTTTCTTTTTTAAGTTTCTTTTCTTTTTTCTTCATTTTGGACTTAGATAGAAGGTATGATGTGATGTCACATGTGACAGTCACACAAGTCACAGAAGCATAATACCTTTCACTGGATAGTCATATGAATTATAGTCATAGTCACATAATCATATAATAGGAAAAAAGAATATAAAAGATTCTGAAATAGGAGATATTATACAATATGGCCATAACATGTTGGCCTTATGGATAGCACATGAAAATTAGGATAGGTGAGTTGTAGTGTGTGCACAGACCATAGTCTATAGTATGTAAGATAGATTATCTTGTATTAAGAACTCTATTGAGTTTTCTTGTGTTACTCAATATAAGAGTATACTTTTATCTTATCACTAAGGCTTAAGTTATAATATACATGGTCTGTGTGCACTTGACATCTACCCTATCCTAAATTTTATGAGTTATATATGTTATAACTTAAGACTTAGAGTTTAGTTAAAAAAAGAATCTTGTATAGGATTTATATAAGAAAACTTGATAAGGTTTCTAGTACAAAATATATGCTAGCTAGTTATTTTGTGCAAGACTAATACTAACCTGTTCTAAAGACCATGTGTTTTCTACAAAGTCAATATATAGTGAACATACTATGTAATATTATTGTTTTAAAATTTTCTATATTCTTCTGTATGATATGTAATCATGTGATAGTTAGTGAGACATGCATGACTAATGATTTGTGACACATTTGTCATAGTATATAACAGTTATAATATATATATATTTAAATCAGCAATTTATTACACAGAGTATATAGATAGACTATGGTAGCTACTTTATAATTACATACATTGATATGTATACTACATAAAGAGTAGAAAACAGAGAAAAGGAAAAGAAAAGGGAAATAGAAAAAAAAGTAAAGAAAGAAAGAATAGAAAGAGCTATATTTGTAACCTAACTAAGTAGTGTTATCACCAAAAGAAAAGGCACTACTGTTGAACTCTAGAAATAGAGTGAAATGTGCTATTGATTCCCTATTCAGATTCCAATAGGCGTTAAAACATTTACACTCATGAAGTACATGATGTCTTGACTCAATAGAATATAAACCATATAGATACTTAAACTCTTTCTGAAAAAAGAATCTAAGTCAGTATTTACCAATTGGGGCATGATTAACAATTGTTCTTGTAGCTCTGGCACACAATGAATTGAAATGGCCAAAGAATTTTAGCTATAGACTGTCTTTGGCTGTACACAGTTTGATAGGGTTTGAATTCTTGTTGAGAAGATCTATAAAGTTGTGGCCTTTAGTATTTGACATTTGAAATGTCATCTTTCAATTGTTAAGGATAGAATCATATTTTATTTTATTTTTGCTAAAGTCCCGTGATGATTTGCATGGGAAAATAGGCAAAATATTGAATTCTTTGATTGAATTCTTTGGTTTCTTTATCAACATTTTCATGAAGAGGCCATTTATGATTATTAGAGCAATTCCAGAATTTGATAGAGTTGTTATTATTTCTTTTAAAAAACTCTTGTTGTAGTTCTCCTAATATTGCAGCTGATTGAGATTGGTATAGATGAGATAACAAATTGAAAATTCTTCTAGCAGTATAAATGGAGTCTGTAACAACAAAAATTTTCTTGATGTTAGGGAAATAAATAGTCCAATTAATACTATATCTGATTGCAAAGAGTTCAGCTTTGGTGGTCATAACATTGACAGCATGATGTAATGTCTTAATGACCAGTCTATTATGACAGTAGGCATGAAAGATTGAGGTAGTGACTTGATTTTTGATACTTGCATCTGTAACAATGATGGCTGACTGAGAATTGGATGATGCTTGAAGAATTAGATTGTTGAGCTTGGTTAAGTGACTCTTAACAAAATTGTTGCACTTTTTGTTCACAAGATAAAAAGAGAACTGATTAGGGAAAACATTGATGAGTCTGTTTCCCAGAGAAAATTCATAATTAAAGAGGAAAAAAGACAGAACAATTTTGTTAAATCTGTTGTCCATATTTACAATAGAACTCTTGATGATTGCACATTGTCTCAGAATGAGTTTATCCAAGGAAAATAAATGAGATTTGATGTTGTCTGATGGCCTCACTTTTATAATTGATTTGATAATATGGTTCTCTGGGAGAGAATGAGCTCTGAGATGAAACCTTCTACTTAGTTTTCAAAGATGAAGACAAATAGGTATTAAACCTGCAATGGCTTCAATATCTACCAATAAGAAGATATGAAAGGCACCTAAGATCCATAGAGATACTCTTTTTTGCATTTTCTCAAGTTCTTTAAGAGGATATGCAAGCAGAGCTTTGTTATAGTACTAGAGTTAAAAGCTATACAAGATTATAGACAATACACAGCACATATAAAGGCATTATTTTTAGATAAGAATGAGATCTCTTGAAGAGTTTCCTAGCATCTTCATACATTTAATGGTTGAGATCATCTTGATAACATAAAAATTGATATATTGGTAGAACAATAATTTCCAGTCAAAAATGAATCTAAGGTACTACCAAGTAGTCTTGAGATAGAGAATGTGACCTCCTAAAGGAGTAAGATCCAATGGGAATGGTGTTATGAACTAAAATCCTTAGAGTTGGATAATAGTTCTACAGATGGTCTGTGCTAAGTACTGTGCACCCTACCCTAAACAACCATGTGTAGTCCATGAGGTCAACATGTGGTGTCCATATTGTATAACATCATTTGTTCTTGAATCTTCTACTAAATTCTCCCAAGTCTAGTGATCAGTCTTGTGACTTCACTATCAGGTGACTGATGTGACAGCATGACTGATCAACCCTAACCCTAGTTGTTCTAAAAATAGAAAATCAAAAAATAAATCAAAAAGAAAATAAAAGAATGAAAGGAAAAATAAAATAAGTCAAGTTTACCTTCTTCGATCTTGACAGTTATTATAACTTAAAAGCAGTAATTACAACATTATATACTGTTTCTTCTAATAGTGTTATGACTTAATTCTCAAGTATTAGAGAGGAAAGCATACTTGTATATTAAGTGACACAAAACTTGATAGAGTTCTTACTACAAGATAGTCTACTTTATATATTCTAGTTTGTTAGTTTGTATATGTTATACTAATCTACTCTAAAGTAATGGCTAAGTTCTTTTAGAAGATTTCATAATATTTTATTAGGTCACATGATAGTGTGACAGTGACAATGACACATTTGTGACAATATGTCATGCTTCTATCATATCATGTACTTTTATCTATAAAAGAAAAAAGAATAAAAACTAAACTATAAAATAAAAGAAAAAGCAAAAATAAAAGAAAAATAGATAAAATAACTAAGTTTACTTGGATGGATTCTGACAAACAGGTTATAAGCCCTAGTTATCTTGATCTCTAGTCTGGTACTTTTATAGCTAGTTTTGTCAATGAAAAGTATTAGGATAACTGAGCAAAAGTGTAGATAATATAGTTTTATTGCTAAATAATTATTAATAGTACAACTTACTTCTAGGGAAGTCTAAGAAAAAGTTCCTTAATATAGTAACTATCTTATATACTCTGACCTACATTCTAAGTTTGTCAAATTAACTTATTTGAAAAGAACAATAGTATAAACATAGTTAGAAACTACTAAAGTAGAAAAGTGCACTAAGAAATAGAGAATAGACTATAGACTAGAAGTGCAAGGTTGTGATTACTAAATAAATTATAAGATAGAAGTTAATAATAGATATAAATAACAGAGTTCATGGTATAGAGTGAAGTTTCTCTTATATCTATTTCTTCTTCAAGATTTCTGTAATTTAAAGTTATTATAGAGGTTTAAAATTTGAATATTGAAGTCCAGTTTGCAAATATTTCTTAGAGTACTCAAGTTTGTGAAAAAAGTTTATAACTATAATTAGAGCAGATATATCTGAGATATCTTCTTATAAACTGTTTTCCAAGCCAAATTCCTTTTATTTGATTAGAAACTAAATTTTTCTATAGTAGTAGCAGTTTGTTCTAGAAAAAGGTCTTTTAGAGTTGACATTAGCTTTATTATATTAAAGACCAGATATAGATATTGCTACTGGTATAGAACTTTAAGCTTATATACTAGTAATTTTATTTTTTTCTCTATTTAAGAAGACCAAGTTGTTGATATGCTAATTGTTGTGGTATACTTGAATACTAAAAATTTAATTTAATTTAATTTTTCATATCTACTTTTCTTGATTTAATTTCTTTTTTTTCTTTTTGAATAATGAAGAGAAATATGACTGTAGTCACATGATACATCATTTAATGTGATATCAGAGATCTAAAAGCTAGAATAAATGATGTTAGAAGCATGTTTGCTTTATAGTAATGGTATGGTAGACTTATGAACAACATGTGGACTTGAAGAAAAGCTTATTTACTACTAGTATAGACCAACTATATAGTATAAATAGTATAAGAATACATCAAGAACTCCTTGTTGAGTTCTCTTATGATCTCCATAAAATACTTTCTATTGGATTTATCTTAGTAATGCTATTGGTCTTTGTGACTAGTAATTGTTACAACACTAATTTAGCCAAAAAGTGTGTTATTAGTGTTATAATCTTAGATTTAAGAGAGTAAACAAAAAAACTCTTATACTAAGTAATATAAGAGAACTTAATAGAGTTTCTATTACAAACTTATATTATAGACCATGGTTTGTATGCATACTGCAACTAACCTACTCTAAAGTCTATATATGTCACATTTTATATTTCATCTACATCCATCCCAATCTATGGATAATCTCTTATCCCTCATCTGCACTCTCCAATATTTTCCAGTGCAGATTATATCTGTTTATTTCACTTCAGATGTTCTTTATGGATCTTTATCCTCTAACATCCAGAATCACTAGAAATTAGGATAACTCACTTAGTGGTTATATTTCAGATAGCTATCCTAAACTATGATAGTCATCCTGAAAATCAATTAAAACTCATACCCCTCTTCTGGTATTAGCAATGACACACCTTGTTACCTTTTGGTAGTTTTCCACTCTTTAAAGTCCTCAAGTCCTAATCCAAAATATATGATCTATATAACTAGTAATGATATAGCATATAAGCTAAAGCTAAAGGTTATTCTATCTTCTGCATTCTTGGATAATATATAACTTACTTGTTCTGGACTTCTGAAATGTCCTACTGGATCTTAGATAACAAGATGTGAACTGTGTTCAACAATGTGTTTTCTACAAGGCCAACATACTTTAGTTATATAACATGATCTGTTTCAAAACCTTCTATAACCTTCTGTAAAGAGACTTATTTTTTTGACCTTAATACTACATCTAAAGCTCATAGAGTTCTCTTTAATTCCAGAATGCTAAGTGTTGCTACCAATCTTATAGAGCTTGTCTAGTAGACTTTACTACTCTCTATCATAGATCTCTACTAATTGTAATCCTATCCATTGTTGCTGCTACTCTTTCTTTATTGTTTGTAGTAACCCTTCTTCTTTTCAAGCTGACATTCTAGATAATTTTTATTAGGAATGTTTCTGATCATGCTATTCTTATTATTTCTTATAAAGTAAGCTAATCTGAAAGTTTGAAATGTACAGTATGAGTATATATATATATATAATGTTTTTTATCTCTAAAAATCTTGCTTTATTCTCTTAGCTTTTTCTAGAGGTAAGCTATATTGTTATAATCTGTAGTCAATAGAACTTAGATTTTTCTAAAAATTGTAGAATCTCACAAAACTTTATAGACTTTGTCCAGTTACCCTGACAATAATTGTATATAGACCAAGTACCAAATATATAAGCAGTAGACAAATCTAACAGAAATCCTTGTTGAGTTTTCTTATTAATCCTATTATTTAGTTATTATAACTTAAAGGTAGTTATTACAACACTCTTTAGAGTAGATCTGCTTGATTGTATTTAGTTAACAGTCTAACTGATTGCCAGATGACATTTAGTTCACAACTATATAATTTTTACTAACACTTGAAATATTTACTATATAATTTATATTTTTTACAATTTTATTACTTATAAAAAGACTTTAATCTAGAGTGATAAATATTAGTTATTTATACACTTTAGTGTTAGACTGAGATAAACTTACTGTTAGATATAGTTTATATCTTGTTATCCAAGATTTGTAATGAGTTCTCAGAAGATAGATGAGTATTATAGTATACTTAGACTTTTTTTATTTTTATTTTGATTTAATTTTAATTTTAATTTTAATTATTAGATAATGAAGAAGCATGTCAAAAAATGCTTTTTTCTCTCATACTACTATCTTATATAGTAGTATCTAACAGAGAAATTGCAAATACAAATCACTTTCTTACAACTCTAGCTATGTTTAATCTAGTAAAAGCTAAATATATCTTAGAGAACATTGACATGGATGAGCCAAGGAGCAGGTTTACTCTTACAAGCAGAAACACATTAAGAGTACCATCTGCTCATTCAGACTTATCATCAATTCTATATATAAAATAAATAGAGACTAAAAGTAATAACCTTTCCTAGTTCAATTAAACTGAATAAGAGAATTTCTTACTTTCATATACATCTTCTAAAAGAGATAATCCACTTTATCAGAATAAGGCCTAGAGTTCCTTCTACTCACTAACTATACATGTTGAAGATAAGATGTCTGTTAATAATATTACTAATCAGCAATATAGTCTTGGTACATTATTAATTCTCTATTTAAACTTTGAACTGGCTAATCCAAACCTCTGGGATGGCAATCTTGATCCAATATCCATATTTAGTATGATCAAGAAATCAGCAGAGGATATCAAGAACATTATTACATCCTTAAATCACATGGCTTCTTTCATTGACAAAAGAGATATAAAAAATAACAGAGAGAACAATCTTTCTTACATAGAAGGCTTTGAACAGGTAGTATGGAGCTGTATATCAGCAATTTATAAGAGTGGATAAGATAAGCTCAAGACTAACAATAGTAATTGAATGTTTAGACAAAATATGTTATCACAATTCAATAAAAAAATATGAGCAACAATAAACTATTTAACAATAAATCAAACAAGAAGAATA
>Ga0157359_1000592_pt1 | contig 13549 bp, 15 predicted proteins | sample AttcapACBM3_FD_111482 | JGI IMG/M metagenome (GOLD analysis project Ga0157359, IMG submission 111482) | Fungus gardens microbial communities from leaf cutter ant in Botucatu, State of São Paulo, Brazil - Atta capiguara ACBM3 | ecosystem: Host-associated > Fungi > Mycelium > Unclassified ...
GTGCTGGTCGGCGCACCTGGGCGCTACCTGCACCGCCCCGGCTTCTGGCATGGCGGCGGCGGTATCGCCGCCTGCTGGTACGGCTCGGCCACCGCCCTGGCCAACACCCTGAGGGCCCATTGCAAGCGCCACCGCGAACCCCATGCCCTGGCTCACCTGGGCCACGTGGACGCCGCCCTGCTCGGCGCCGTCACGGCCTTGCGCCAGGCCGCCCACTGGATCGACCTCAATCCCGAGGCGGACGCCCGCTATCCCGTCTGCCAGTTGCGGGCCCTGGTCGAGCAATGCGCCGAAATCGTCATCCGCCATACCGGTCGCGCCTTCGGCGCCGCGCCGCTGTGCCGTGATGCCTACTGCGCCCGCCACATGGCCGACCTGCCCGTCTATCTGCGCCAGAGCCACGCCGAGCGTGACCTCGCCGTGCTGGGCGATCTCAATCTGCTGGAGGGTGCGCCTTGGCAACTGTAGGAGATCGCCAGATCCAGGGCGCGGGTACCGCGCCCGAAGCCTGGGCCGAGTGGGCCGGCTTTTCCAGCATGCCGGCCATCGCGGCGGCCCAACTCGTCCCGCCAGACCATCGTGCGGTGATCGTCGCCCCCCATCCGGACGACGAGATCCTCGGCTGTGGCGGCCTGCTCCATCTGCTCGGCGAACTGGGCCGGCGCCTGACCCTGGTGGCGGTCACCGATGGCGACGGCAGCCACCCGGACTCCAACCTCTGGCCGACCAGTCGCCTGCGCAACACCCGCCCCCTGGAAACCCGCGAGGCCCTGCGGCGCCTGCGCCTGGAACGGGCCAGCGTGACCCGCCTGGCGCTCCCCGACGGCCTGGTAAGCGCCCAGGAAGAGGCCCTGGAACAGCGCCTGCTGGACCTCCTCACGCCCCAGGACGTGGTCTTCGTCACCTGGCGCCTGGACGGCCATCCCGATCACGAGGCCACCGGCCGTGCGACCCTGGCCGCCTGCCAGCAACGCGGCGCCCGCTGTATCGAGGTGCCGATCTGGACCTGGCACTGGGCCAGCCCCGGCGATACCCGGGTGCCCTGGGAACGCGCCCAGCGCCTGGCGCTCGACGCCGACGTCCTCGCCCTGAAGAAGCATGCGGTCAATGCCTTCGGCAGCCAGCTGAGCGCAGATCCCAGCACCGGCCAGGGCCCGATCCTGCCGCCGGCCGTGGTCGCCCGCCTGACCCGCCCCTGGGAGGTCTACCTGCTGTGACCGTCTCCATGAGCTACTTCGACGCCCTCTACGCCACCAGCGCCGATCCCTGGGATTACCGGCACCGCTGGTACGAGGCGCGCAAACGCGATCTCACCCTGGCCCTGCTGCCCCACCAGCGCTACGCCCGCGGCTACGAGCCCGGCTGCTCCACCGGCGAACTCTCCCGCCGCCTGGCCGAGCGCTGCGACCAGCTGCTGGTCAGCGATGGCAATGCCGCGGCGGTCGCCTCCGCCAGCACCCACCTGGCCGACCAACGCCATGTCGAGGTCCGTCATCTGCTGCTGCCGGACGAATGGCCCGCGGGCACCTTCGACCTCATCGTCATCAGCGAGATCGGCTACTACCTCGGCGCCCAGGACCTGGATGCCCTGCTGGCCAGCGCCCAGCGCGCCCTGCTGCCCGGTGGCGTGCTGCTCGGCTGCCACTGGCGCCACCCCATCGAGGGCTGCGCCCTGACCGGCGACGAGGTGCACGCACGCCTCGCCGCCCTGCCCGGCCTGCACCGCCTGAGTCACCTGGAAGAAACCGACTTCCTCCTCACCCTCTGGTCCTCCGATCCCACCTCCGTCGCCCGCCGGGAGCAGCTTCTATGATAGGTGTCGTGATACCCGCCCATAACGAAGAGCAACACGTCGAACGCTGCCTGCTGTCGGTCCTGCGCGCGGCCCGGCATCCCGCCTTGCTGGGGGAAACGGTGGAGGTGGTCATCGTGCTGGACAGCTGCACCGACGGCACCGCCGAGATCGTCCGGCGCCTGCCGGTGACCGTCCTGGAAGTCTGGGCCTGCAACGTCGGCATGACCCGGGCGACGGGAGCGGCCCACCTGATCCAGCGCGACGCCCGCTGGCTGGCCTGCACCGATGCGGACTCCGAAGTCGCACCGGACTGGCTGGCCGCGCAACTGGCCTACGGCGCCGACGCCGTGTGCGGCGTGGTGGAGGTGGACGACTGGACACCCCACGCGCCCAGCCTGCGCGCCCGCTACGAAGCGGCCTATCACGACCGCGAGGGTCATCAGCACATCCATGGCGCCAACTTCGGCATCACCACGGCGGCCTACCTGCGCGTGGGCGGCTTTCCGGCCATGGCGGCCAACGAAGACGTCAGCCTGGTCGCCGCGCTCAAGGCCGACGGCGCCGACATCGCCTGGAGCAATCGCGTCCGGGTACGCACCAGCTCGCGCCTGGATTGCCGCGCCCGCGGCGGCTTCGGCGACTACCTGAGCCTGCTCGGGGCTACCGCGTAGCGTGCCGTACCTAGCTAGCCTGGCATATCCAATCGCAGCCATCGTGGTCCGCCGATGCGGTCGCTCCTACAGGGATTGATACCTTTGTAGGAGCGGCCCATGGCCGCGATGAACTGTCTTATCACCTGAGCCACCGAAGACGAACATCCGCTCGAGGCGCCCCCTCTCCCTTTGGGAGAGGGCTGGGGTGAGGGAATACCCCAGGCGAACTCCCCGTGGAAAAGGCTGCGCCGTTTTCCACGCTACGGCGATGACCGCGGCCAGGGCGGTCCGCCGATGCGGTCGCTCCGATCCAGCCTGTAGGAGCGGCCCATGGCCGCGATCAGCGAACCCAAAGACCGGCTTCAAGCGACCGGGCACCAACCTGGTGACTCGTTGCGGCGCCTGGCCCGCTCGGAGCGCCGAACCGGACAAAAGCCCTCGTCAATTCCTAGGCGAACGTCTGCAACCCCATACTAGACACCCAGGGCGAAGGCCCCGGGCGTCGCCCCGAACTGGCGGCGGAAGGCGGCGATGAAGGCCGACGGCGAGTTGTAGCCGCAGTCCAGTGCCACCTCGGTCACCGCCGCACCCTGCTCCAGGCGCTCCAGGGCGCTGATCAGCCGCAGCCGCTGGCGCCACATCCGGAAGGTCAGCTGGGTGTCGCGCAGGAAGGCACGACTCAGGGTCTTCTCCGAGGCCCCCAGCACCCGCGACCACTGGGCCAGGGTGCGGTCGTCGGAAGGATTGGCCGCCAGCGCCTCGCACAGCTGGCGCAAGCGCCCGTCCTGGGGCGCCGGCAGCGATAACCCCACCTCCGGCGCCGCCTGCAACTGGTCGAGCATCACCGACACCAACCGCCCTTCCGTCCCCGCTTCGTCATATTCCCGGGCGAAGCCACTGAAGGTCTTGATCAGTTCGCGAAACAACGGACTCACCACCACCACGCGACAGCGACTGCCCACGTAGGGCGCCGCCTCGGCGCTCACATAGAGACTGCGCATCTCCGCCCCGGGCGAGGAACGCACCTGGTGCTCCAGGTCGGCGGCGATCCATACCGCGCGCTGGGGCGGCGCGACGAAACTCCCCTCGGCAGTGGTCACCGTGAGCACGCCCTTGATGGCATAGGACAGCTGGCCCCAGGGATGCCGGTGCCAGGGCGTCCAGGCCGGCTGCGCCAGGGATTCGACGCGGGCATAGAGCCGGCGCGGCAGGGTAAGGAGCTCGGGTACGGGGCGTTCGACCGCAGCCTGTCCGTTCGGCGACATCATTGGGGCTTTTCGCGTTAGTCGGAGTGAGCCTTGGACGATAGCCTTGGAGGCCATCGCACACAACCCGAGAGAGACCATGGCTCGCCCCCGCCTGCTACCCGACAACTTCACCCTGCTGCTGGTCGCCACGGTGATCCTCGCCAGCGTCCTGCCCTGCCGCGGCCTCGCCGCCCAGATCGCCAACGTGGTGACCAACGTCGCCATCGGCCTGCTGTTCTTCCTGCACGGGGCCAAGCTGTCGCGCCAGGCGCTGGTGGCCGGCATCACCCACTGGCGGCTGCACCTGCTGGTGTTCACCTTCACCTTCATCGCCTTTCCGCTGCTCGGCTGGGCGCTGCGTCCGCTGCTGGCCCCCCTGGTCACGCCGGAGCTCTACCTGGGCGTGCTGTTCCTCTGCGCCCTGCCGGCCACGGTGCAGTCCTCCATCGCCTTCGTCTCCATGGCGCGCGGCAACGTCTCGGCCGCGGTGTGCAGCGCCTCGCTGTCGAGCCTGATCGGCATCTTCCTCACCCCGCTGCTGGTGCGGCTGCTGCTGGACGCCCACGGCGCCTCGGACGGCCAGTCCACCCTGGAGGCCATCGTCAAGATCTGCGTCCAGCTGCTGCTGCCCTTCGTCGCCGGCCAGTTGCTGCGCCCGCTGATCGGCCACTGGGTGGATCGCCACAAGGGCAAGCTCAAGTTCGTCGACCAGGGCTCCATCCTGCTGGTGGTCTACACCGCCTTCAGCGCCGCGGTGATCGAAGGCCTGTGGCAGCAGACGCCGTTGCTGTCGCTGGTCGGCCTGGTGTTCATCTGCGCCACCCTGCTCACCCTGGTCCTGCTGGCTACGCGCTACAGCGCGCGCCTGCTGGGCATGAGCAAGGAAGATGAAATCACCGTGGTCTTCTGCGGCTCCAAGAAGAGCCTGGCCACGGGGGTACCCATGGCCAAGGTGCTGTTCGCCGGCAGCACCATGGGTCCGGTGCTGCTGCCCATCATGCTGTTCCACCAGATCCAGTTGATGGTCTGCGCAGTGCTGGCGCAACGCTATGCGCGCCGCGAGGTGAGCGCAGTCACGCCCGCGGCGGCTACCCCGTCCAAATAAGCCTTCAGGTACCTAGCGCGGCTCGTCCTCATGGACGGGCTTGCGCATCGTCACCCACTCTTCCGCCGCCGTGGGATGGATGCCCAGGGTATCGTCGAAGCAGGCCTTGGTCGCGCCCGCCTTGAGGGCGATGGCCAGGCACTGGATCTGCTCGCCGGCATCCGGGCCCACCATGTGGCACCCCAGCACCTGGTCGCTGTCGGCATCCACCACCAGCTTCATCAACACCCGCTCCTGGACGTCGGTGAGGCTGAGCTTGGTCGGCCGGAAGCTACTCTGGAAGATCTTCAGCCGGTGGCCACGCTCGCGCGCCTGCTCCTCGCTCAGGCCGATACTGGCCAGATTGGGCAGGCTGAACACGGCGCTGGCGATCAGCTCGTAGTTCAGCGGCCGGTAGCTCTCCGGATCGAACAGATGACGCGCCAGGGTCATGCCTTCCGCCAGCGCCACCGGGGTCAACTGCACCCGCCCGATGACGTCGCCGATGGCGTAGATCGACGGCTCCGCGGTCTGGAAGGTCTCGTTGACCTGCACGAAGCCACGCTCGTCCAGGGCCACGGCGGTGTTCTCCAGGCCGAGGTCGTCCAGCATCGGCCGGCGACCGGTGGCATAGAAGACGCAATCCGCCTCCAGCACGCGACCATCCTTGAGCGTCACCTGCAGGCTGCCATCGGCGGCCTGGTCGATCCGCGCCACGTCGGCGTTGAACTGCAGGTCATGGCCGCGCTTCTGCATCTCGTCGCGCAGGTGCTCGCGCACACCGCGGTCGAAGCCGCGCAGGAACAGCTCGCGGCGATACAGCAACGTGGTCCGAGCCCCCAGGCCCTGGAAGATGGAAGCGAATTCCACGGCGATGTAGCCGCCACCCACCACGATCACTCGCTTGGGCAGTTGCGGCAGGTAGAAGGCCTCGTTCGAGGTGATGGCGTGCTCGCGCCCGGGGAAGTCGGGCACGTCCGGCCAGCCACCGGTGGCGATGAGGATGCGCTCGCAACGATAGCGCTTGCCCTCCACCTCCACGGTGTGGGCGTCGAGAATGCGTGCATGGGCTTCCAGCAGGGTCACCCCGCTGTTCACCAGCAGCGCCCGATAGATGCCGTTCAGGCGGCGGATCTCATGGTCCTTGCTGGCCACCAGGGTGTTCCAATCGAAGGCCGGCACCTCGGCGTCCCAGCCGTAGCCGCGGGCCTGGCGGAACTCATCGCGAAAGGACGCGCCGTAGATGAAGTACTTCTTGGGCATGCAGCCCACGTTCACGCAGGTGCCCCCCAGGTAGCGGCTTTCGGCCACCGCCACCCGGGCGCCGAAGTCGGCGGCGAAGCGCGCGGCGCGCACCCCACCCGAACCGGCACCTATCACGAAGAGGTCGAAATCATAGGTCGTCATGGAGCACTCTCTTGGTTTCTGCTGGCGTCAGCATAACGCAAGCCGCCGCCGGCCAAGGTCGCCGGAGGCCAATCCCCAGAAACGACAAGGCCACCCGCAGGTGGCCTTATCGACTGCACAGCAGGCTCAGAGGGCCTTGTACAGGTGCTCGAAGCAGAAATTGGTGGCTTCGACGAAGCCTTCCGCGCTACCGCAGTCGAAACGCTGGCCCTTGAATTTGTAGGCCAGGACGCAACCGTCCTGCGCCTGTTTCATCAGGGCGTCGGTGATCTGGATCTCGCCACCCTTGCCCGGCTCGGTCTGTTCGATCAGGTCGAAGATGTCCGGAGTCAGGATGTAGCGGCCGATGATCGCCAGGTTGGAGGGAGCGTCCTCCGGCTTGGGCTTCTCGACCATCTTGTTCACGCGGTAGATGTCGTCGCGGATCATCTCGCCGGCGATCACGCCGTACTTGTTGGTCTCGTTGGCCGGTACTTCCTGGATGGCCACGATGGAGCAGCGGAACTGGTTGTACAGCTTGACCATCTGCTTGAGGACGCTGTCGCCTTCCAGGTTCAGGCAGAGGTCGTCCGCCAGCACCACGGCGAAGGGCTCGTCACCGATCAGCGGGCGGCCGGTCAGGATGGCGTGGCCCAGGCCCTTCATCTCCACCTGGCGGGTGTAGGAGAAGGTGCAGTTGTCGATCAGGTTACGGATGCCGACCAGGTACTTTTCCTTGTCGGTATTCTTGATCTGGCTTTCCAGCTCGTAGCTGATGTCGAAGTGGTCTTCCAGCGAACGCTTGCCACGGCCGGTGACGATACCGATCTGGTGCAGACCCGCTTCCAGGGCTTCCTCCACGGCATACTGCACCAGAGGCTTGTTCACGATGGGCAGCATTTCCTTGGGCATGGCCTTGGTCGCGGGGAGAAAACGAGTGCCATAGCCGGCTGCCGGAAACAGACATTTGGTGATCATGGGAGTCCTTTGATCTGACGTGGAGGCGAAACGAACGGCGGTCTATCCAGCCGCTGGTCGCATACAATGCCCGAAGCGCGCGGCGCTGGAAATAGCCAGACAAGGGCGCTCACTGGACGTGCGGATACGACTCCAGGAATCCCCTCCGGTTCTGCGCAAAGCGTCAAAGAACTGCTATCGTCCAAAGTTTGGAACCAGCGTCACGACTCCGCGGATAGATCTCGACATGAACAAATGGATGCTCCCGTTGCTGTGTGTTTCCCTTGCCGGCTGCTCGCTGGGCGGCCATCAGGAGGCAGCCGAAACGCGCCCGCTCAGCGTGGAACAGACCACCCTGCTGCGCCAGAACGACCTGCTGCAGGCTAAATTGCTGGTGTTGGGAGGCAGTGAGGAACAGCTCCGACTTGCCGATGCCCTGCTGCTGCGCAACGGTGGCCAGAGCGCCGACGGCGAAGTGGAGTTCTACCGCGCGGTGATCGCCATCAAGCAGGGCCCGCAGACCGACGACGTCCTGGACCTGCTCAATCGCTCGGCCGATCGTCACTATCCGCTGGCCTATGCGCTGCTCTATCGGATGTATGCCGATCCCTTCCTGGTGGCCGAGGCCGATCCCATCCAGGCACAGACCTACAAGAGCGCCTATGCGGAACTGGCGGTGGCCAAGAGTGGCTACCCCAACTTCGCCAAGGCCGTGGAAGTCACTCGCCAATTGGCCCCTTGAAAGCGACAATCCAGTGACACCCCGGTGACACTCGGATCCTTTGGTAGGGCTTTTTGCAGCCAGTCACAGTCTGGCCTAGGCGAATGAGCAGTCGTTCGGGCTTTTGCCCCGCTGAATGATGTCAACTGGCCGCATGGAGATAGCATCGCGCTATCCAGGGTCATGCGGTCAACTCTCTTCCATGCCCACCCTCGGCAAGACCTCACCCGATATCGCCGCCGCGCGCCAGGCGCCTCGTCGTCTGGTCCTGCTGCTGAGCGCCCTCCTCACCCTGGCACTGCTGCTGACGCAGCTGCCCACCTTCATCAACGCCACGCGCGGCGAAACCTGGCAGCTACGCGGCGGGCCGATTCCTCTCATGCAGAATCCCTCCATGCCCGAACGCAGCGTGCTGGCCAACCAGCAGCGCATCACCCTGGTCCAGCCGGGGGATCGCGTTCTGGTGCTGGAAAGCATCCCCTTCCGCCCCTGGAAGAAGGTGATGCTGATCGACGCGGACAATCACATCGGCTGGATCCGCGTCACCCCCGCGCTGGGCGCGACCCGGGTGGAATGACACCGATCATCAACGTATCGCCAGCACCTGCGCGATCCGCGTGACATGCCAGCGATACCAGCGCTCGCGCCCCAACCGCTGAGCCTGGCGATGCTCCGGGTGGGCGCCCCAGGCGGCGGCGCTCGCCTGGTCCTGCCAGTAGGACAGGGTGATGCCGAGCCCGTCAGCACCGCGCACGGATTCCACGCCGAGAAAGCCGGGTTGCTCGCGCGCCAGTTCCAGCATGCGCTCGGCCATCCGGTCATAGTCTGGATCTTCCTCCGCACGCTGCGAGACGAAGATGACGGTCACACAGCCCTCGGGCAGCTCCAGGCGGTTCATGCTGCCACTCCACGACAGGCGATGACGGCCTCCAGCCAGGCCCTTACCGCTACCGGCACCTGACCGGCGAGGGCCTCGCGCTCGGGCTGGTAGAGGGTACCGAAATGACAGGGCTGGCCCTCCAGCTCGAAGGCCACGGGCAAGTCCTCCTCGTCCCAGACCAGCACCCGCCACCCCGCGGCGAGCAGCGCCGGGAGGTACTCGGGATTCACCCCGAAGCGGCAGTGGTAGGCAGCCTGGGCCTCTTCACGGCCCTCCGCACCGATCAGCCGCGATCCAGGCACCAACCGGATGCGATTGCGCACCTCGATGCGCGCGCAACTCAAGGGCGCCAGCAGGGCGCGCGAGGCCAGAGGGTCGTCCTCGGCATGGGCGGCGTCAGCCCACCCCAGCACCGAGTGCGCGTGCTCCAGCAAGGCGTATTGCAGACCGCCACAGGTGCCCAGAAAGGGCAGGCGTCGCTCGCGAACGGTGCGAATCACGGCCAGGACGCCCTCTCGATTGCGATAAGGGCTGCCCGGTACGCACCACAGCCCGTCACAGTCGGCCAGCTCGCCGTTGGCCTCCAGGGTGGGCAACCAGCGCGCCCGCAGCGTCACGCCCAAGTCTGCAGCGGCAAGAGCCAGGGCCTGGGGAATGGCCTGATGCGCAACGATGGCAGGGTCCTGGTCACCCAGGAGTACGATTTCATAAGATGTCATACCGGATACCTGCAATCGCCGAGAAAGGGTGCCAGCCACCTTAGAACGACAGGTGCAGATATTTAATAGGCGTAGCGGTCAGCACAATTGGCAACGCTGCACTATCAGGGCGAGCGGAGCAGCCTCGGTGCCAGGCCGTGGTATCCCGATGCAGCCCGACGCCAGCGGCAATAACCGCCGCCGGCATCAAGCAGTCAGGCGCACGCCCTCAGTCAGGGCGCCGGATTCGGCTGGGCGACGTGGATGGCCTCGATGGCCTTCAGCGTCTCGCCGTCCAGCTCCAACTCGCTACTCGCCAGGTTGCTTTCCAACTGGGCGAGCGAGGTGGCACCGATGATGTTGCTGGTCACGAACGGCCGGCTGGTGACGAAGGCAAGGGCCATCTGCGCCGGGTCCAGACCGCGCTCGCGAGCCAGTTCGACGTAGGCCTGGGCCGCGCGTTGCGCCTGGGGATTGCTGTAGCGTTGGAAGCGCTCGAACAGCGTCAACCGGGCACCGGCCGGGCGCGCGCCGTCCAGGTATTTGCCGGCCAGCACGCCGAAGGCCAGCGGCGAATAGGCCAGCAGGCCGACGTCCTCACGGATGGCCTGCTCGGCCAGCCCCACCTCGAAACTGCGATTGAGCAGGTTGTAAGGGTTCTGGATCGAGACCACCCGCGGCCAGCCGCGGGTCTCGCTCAGGTGCAGGAACTGCTGCACGCCCCAGGGCGTTTCGTTGGACAGCCCCACGTGGCGCACCTTGCCCGCCCGGACGAAACCGTCCAGGGCTGCCAGCGTCTCCTCGATGGGGGTGAAGGCGGCGTCGCTATGCTCGTAACCCAGTTGGCCGAAGAAGTTGGTACGCCGATCCGGCCAGTGCAGTTGATACAGATCCAGATAATCGGTGTTCAGCCGCTGGAGGCTGGCATCCAGCGCCGCGGTCAGATTGGCCTTGGTAAAGGCCAGGCCGCCGTTGCGGATGTAGTCCATGTCGCGGCCAGGGCCGGCCGCCTTGCTCGCCAGCACCCAGTCAGCCCGGTCCCCGTGCTTACGGAAGTAATGACCGATGATGCTCTCGGTACGGCTGTAGGTTTCCGCCCGCGGCGGCACCGGATACATCTCCGCCGTATCGATGAAGTTGACCCCGGCGGCCTTGGCGACGCGCAACTGCTCGAAGGCCTCCGCCTCGCTGTTCTGCTCCCCCCAGGTCATGGTGCCCAGGGCGATGGCGCTAACCTTGATGTCGGTACGACCCAGCGTTCGAAAGTGCATGACTTGGCTCTCTAGTTCGTGCGGAAGTCGGACAAGTTAGCAGGCACCTGGCCGCTCTGCCCATCCACCGAAGGCCTTTTGCGCGCCGCTCACCCAGCACGGCTTGGCCAGCCACCCCGCGAATCCGTACAATATCGCCCCGCCCTCGCGCCCTGGGTTCCCTCACCCCAGGTAATCAAAAAAGGACTGCCCATGTCTGCCCTGCTCGCCGCGCCCCAGCGCGCCCTGGTGGCCGCCCTCGTCGGCTTCCACATCCTCATCATCATCGCCAGCAACTACCTGGTGCAGCTGCCGCTGCAACTGTTCGGCTGGCACACCACCTGGGGCGCCTTCAGCTTCCCCTTCATCTTCCTCGCCACCGACCTCACCGTGCGGGTGATGGGCAAGGCGCCCGCTCGCCAGGTCATCGCCCGGGTGATGATCCCGGCGCTGGTGGTGTCCTACATCGTCTCGGTGCTGTTCCAGGACGGCCAATTCCAGGGCTGGATCGCGCTGACCACGATCAACGTCTTCGTCCTACGCATCTCCCTGGCCAGCTTCTGCGCCTACGTACTCGGCCAGCTGCTGGACATCCAGGTATTCGACCGCCTGCGCCGCTCGCGGCACTGGTGGCTGGCGCCCACCGTCTCCACCCTGTTCGGCAACGCCCTCGACACCCTGGCCTTCTTCTCGGTCGCCTTCTGGCGCAGCGACAACCCCTTCATGGCCGCCCACTGGCCGGAAATCGCCCTGGTCGACTACGGGGTGAAACTCACGGTCAGCCTGATCCTCTTCGTGCCGCTCTACGGCATGCTGCTGCGCTCGCTGCTGCCCCAGGCCCTGGCGCGCCGCCCGGGCCTGGCCTGATTCCAGGGATTGCGGGGGGCGAAGGCCTCCGCCTAGAGTGACACCTCAGTCACCGCCCCAGGTCCCGCCATGCTCGCCGCTGCCCTCGCCCGCTTTCCCCGCCTGGTACTGCAGCCTTCCGCTACGCCGCTGGACTTCCTGCCACGGCTGTCGGCGGAGCTGGGCCGAGCGGTCTACTGCAAGCGCGACGACACCACCAGCCTCGCCCTGGGCGGCAACAAGGTGCGCAAGCTGGAGTACCTGGTCGCCGAAGCCCTGGCGGAAGGCGCCGATACCCTGGTCACCGCCGGGGCCATCCAGTCCAACCATGTCCGCCAGACCGCCGCGGTCGCCGCCCAGCAGGGGCTGGCCTGCGTCGCCCTGCTGGAAAATCCCCTCGCCACGGAAGACGCGGGCTATCTACACGGCGGCAACCGCCTGCTGCTCGAACTCTTCGGTGCCGAGATCGTGCCGGTGGCGGCCCTCGATGATCCGCTCAAACAGCTGGAAGCCGAGGCCCAGCGCCTGCGCCAGCAGGGCCGCACGCCCAAGGTGATCCCCATCGGCGGCTCCAATGCCTTGGGCGCCCTCGGCTACGTCCGCGCCGGGCTGGAATTGATCAACCAGCTCGATGCCCTGGAATTGCAGCCGGCCGCCATCATCGTCGCCTCCGGCAGCGCCGGCACCCAAGCTGGTCTGGATCTTGCCTTCCATCAGCTGCGCCCCGCTACCCCGGTGCTCGGCATCACCGTGTCCCGCACCGCCCAGGAGCAGTTGCCCAAGGTCGCCTTGCTCAGACGGCAGCTCGTCGAGCTGCTCGGCCTGGCCGATCCAGACCCGGCGCCGCTAGTGCACGACGGCTACTACGGCCCCCGCTACGGCGAACCCAACCCCGGCACCCTGGCGGCCATTCGGCGCCTGGGACGTCTGGAGGGACTGGTGCTGGACCCGGTCTACACCGGCAAGGCCATGGCCGGCCTGCTGGACCTGGTCACCCGCGACGAACTTCCGCCCGGCCCGCTGGTGTTCCTGCATACCGGCGGCACCCCGGGCACCTTCGCCTACCAGCACTGGCTTGCCAGCTAACGCTGCCATGGCAGGTGGTGGCATAACGTCAGCAGTTTTTCGACTAAGGTTGTCTGACCAGACACCTTCATAGTGACGCCCCCATACCTACAAGGATCCCCCCATGCGCAAGCCCCTCTCCCACCGTCTGTTCCGCAGCGCCGCCCTGCTGCTCGCCCTGGGCCTGGCCCACCAGGCCAGCGCCCAGGCGGAAGACCTGCTGCAGACCGTCAAGCAACGCGGTGAATTGATCGTCGGCCTGGAAGGCACCTACCCGCCCTTCAGCTTCCAAGACGAGCAGGGCCAGTTGGCCGGCTTCGAAGTGGACTTCGCCAAGGCGCTGGCCAAGGAGCTGGGGGTGAAAGCCAAGATCGAGCCCGGCAAATGGGACGGCCTGCTGGCGGCCCTGGAATCGCGCCGCCTGGACGTGGTGATCAACCAGGTGACCATCAGCGACGAGCGCAAGAAGAAATACGACTTCTCCACGCCCTACACCGTCTCCGGCATCCAGGCCTTGGTGCGCAAGGACGACGTCAACACCATCAAGACCGCCGCCGATCTCGCCGGCAAGAAGGTCGGCGTCGGCCTGGGCACCAACTACGAGCAGTGGTTGCGCCAGAACGTGCCCCAGGCCGACGTGCGCACCTACGAAGACGACCCCACCAAGTACCAGGACCTGCGCGTCGGTCGCATCGACGCCATCCTCGTCGACCGCCTGGCCGCCCTGGAACTGCTGTCCAAGACCAAGGACCGCCTGGCCCTGGCCGGCGAGCCCTTCAGCCGCCAGGAGTCGGGCATCGCCGAGCGCAAGGGTGATCCGGAATTCCACGCCGCCATCGACCAGGCCATTGCCAAGCTGCGCGCCGACGGCACCCTGGCGAAGATCTCCGAGAAGTGGTTCAAGGCCGACGTCACCCAATGAGCGACACGCTACAGCTCCTGCTCGATTCGCTGCCCTTCCTGCTGA
>Ga0157359_1000593_pt1 | contig 13526 bp, 11 predicted proteins | sample AttcapACBM3_FD_111482 | JGI IMG/M metagenome (GOLD analysis project Ga0157359, IMG submission 111482) | Fungus gardens microbial communities from leaf cutter ant in Botucatu, State of São Paulo, Brazil - Atta capiguara ACBM3 | ecosystem: Host-associated > Fungi > Mycelium > Unclassified ...
ACTTTCAATATAGTTAGAATCATCAGTGATTTTAATTTTATCTTCCAAAGATTCATTAGTTACTATACAAAAATAATCATTATTTGGATTATTAAAAGTTTTAATAAAGTTTGGACGAATGCTAATAACTTCCATAGCTATATTCCTTTAAATTATTATTTTTTATTAAGTTGAAAAAATAGTATGTCTATGGATATAGACATACTATTTTTATCGAGGATACTGTATTAACCTAGTAAAGTTCCTAGGTATTCAGCATTTTTTTTACGATTTTTCATGACGATACTTCCTTTTAAAATTAATAGTTTTGTTTGGTTACGAAATTAACCTAACAAAGTGCCCAGATATTCAGCATTTTTTTTACGATTTTTCATGATGATACTTCCTTTTTAAAATAGATAGTTTTTGTTTCGGTTACGAAATTAACCTAACAAAGTGCCTAGGTATTCAGCATTTTTCTTACGATTTTTCATGATGATACTTCCTTTTTGAAATGATAGTTTTTGTTTCGGTTACTAAATTAACCTAGCAAAGTGCCTAGGTATTCAGCATTTTTTTTACGATTTTTCATGATGATACTTCCTTTTATAAATAGTTAGATACAGATATACAGACAAATCTGTATAGTTTTTATATCCTTTAAAATTATTGTTTTCAAGAAAAGAAATATAATGTTACATATTAATATATATAATTATGTTTTATATTTAAATAAGACATTGTTCTAGCAAGTTTTAATGATAGTTTTAAACTACAGAGTATATTTTCAAAAATAGTAAATAAATAATTTAGATATTTTTAATAATAATCAAAAAACATGAATTTATTCACAATAATCATATTTTATCACCAATAGATTCACTATACATAGGAATTTATTAAGAAATAATTTAAATAAGAAAGTATTATTAACAATCGATAATTAAAATAAATTTAAATAGTGAGTTCATACAAAATTTTTCACTTCTCCATAACGCCAAAGCCATAATCATAAGACCAAGTAGGTATTTCGTCTCTAAAAATTATTTCTCAACTCACTCAAACATATACGTTTATAGATAACTACATTTACGTAAAAGATTAAATTATAAATATTCTCTGCCATGATATTTGCTTCTACATCTGGCCAAGAAAATCACTACTCTCTCACAGGACTTTGCCCCTACTTTTTTTAACGTCATACGGTGGTGCGATAAAGACGACATGCGCTAAGCGTTTGGCTTAGCTCTCTTATCTCTGTGTCGCAATGGTGGATGACTTTAAATCATCGCAAAAATTAAAGTTCTGTTGTGGCACGGGGGGCCTGCTTATAAGAGAGTTTGGTGCAATTGTATCTGTCTCCCATTTCGAGTACTCGAAATGAACTAGATTCGATCAATTGTGTGTCAGACTAGAGAATAAAAAAACTCTTCACTTCTGGAAATGAAGAGCTATAAACTGAATACATGTATAGTATATAAACTATCCATGACCTCTCTAAAAGTATTCTAATTAAAAAAATTAATTAACCAATAATAGAGATTTTTTAATTTAGTCCAAAGGCCATTACTAGAGTAATCATATTGGTTAGTGCCACAATATATACCTTTATCAAGGTCTGCTTTAGCTTCTAATAGTACAGTTTTACCTTCACTAGTCCTATTTACGCAAATGCTTTGCGCATATGATCGGCCTGTTTCAAGAACAACATCATATGTAAGAGGCTCTTTAAATTCAGAAGATTTAATTTTAATGCAGTTTTCTTCAGTAATAGGCATTTTAAGATTCAAATAAGTTTTTGAATATGAAGAATGAAAGGCATTAATTCCATCTACTTTACCCATATAAATTAAGGTCTGATTCTCATATGCTTTGTCATAGTCTACTTTTGTAAATACACAGACATCATTGTCTTTAATTTTTACATATAGGGTGGCATATGGAGAGGCGTTAACAGCACTACTAATAAAAAGTAATAAATACAATAATTTCATGGCATTTCTATCTCATTTTAATAAAAACTTATGAAAAGCCAAATAAATTAAGAATTTTTTCCCACCAAGATAAGTTTTTTACTTTACAGGTGTCTGTGAAATCTTGAATAGTTTTAGTTGCTGGGTCAACACAAAAATTTTTACCAAAGCTAAACCTATCGGTTTCTAAAACCACCAAATATGGAGTGTTATTTTTATACTTAAAATTATCTTTTATTTCATTGGTTGTAATACATTTTTTTTTGTCTGGATATCTTTTAGAGGCTAATATTGATGAAATACTACTAACTTTATAAAGACCAGAATTGATATTTCGTTCATAAAGTGTAATGTCATAATCTCCACTTATATTTTTATTATTTATATAAAAACAAGGGGAATTATCTTTTATTGTTATGTAGACTTCTCCACCTGAGTATTCTTTGCTCATTGCAAAAATTTGCTGCGAAAAACATAAGCTAATGAGTATAAAAAGAGATTTATTCATATTATTTAAACCAGTAGTTTTCCTGACCTCTAGATAATGAAACTAATTGTTTATTATCTGGATTGACTAAAAACTCAGATAAAACTTGCCGAAGATTAGGTAAATTCATAACATTTTGTTTATGAAGGCGTGGGCTATTGTGAATAGTTTGGTATGTATGCGTAGCATCAAAATAGTGTGAAACTATTTCAGCTTGTTGTTCCATATTGTACTCATTAAATTTTTTACTTTTGTCAGCTAAGCTATATTCATAAGCTAAACTTCTCTGGGTGTATCCACCATTAATTCCAGTGTTAATTCCCGCACGCGCATTATTAAAGCCATGTTGGTATTGCCATACATGTGTCATTTCATGAATAAACCAGATTTTTAATGTAGCATCAGTATTATCTAACCCAAAATCTTTTGTAGCATTATAATCTTCACTAGGTAGATGGATACTTCCAAAAGGAGTCATAGCATTTTTACTAGCATTTGGCATTCCTAATAGACCACCATTAATAATTTTTACTTTTGAATAGTCAATGGAATCTTTAAAGACTTCCCGTGCAAGAGTAATTTCACGAGCAGTTAAAGAACGTTGAGAACTAACTTTAACTTGTTTGACCTGATACTCATCTCCTATTTTTCTTGGTAATTTGCTTTTATCCTTTGCAACAATAGCCATTATGGTCTCCTTCTTCAGAATGTATAACTATTTCAATTTCTTCTTCATTTTTACTTGTAACTATTTCTGTATATCCTTGATCATCAGTTTTACCGTGAGTACAAAGAGCACCTGATTTATAAATTTCATAGCATACATTGCTTAGAGGGGTTTCTGTTATTTCATCAATCAGTAAATATCTTTGACCATAGTCGTGTAAGTCAACAAAGTTATCTTTATTATTAGTTTGTGAGGTTGCGCGAGAATAAGGACTACCACTCTCTCCTACAACATGAGACTGTTGTGGTTGAATCGTTGCGCCACATGATAGCTTATCACCCACATATGCTACTGGTTTACCATCAAAAATCACATGATCATGACTTTTAATAACTACAGACCAACACCTGCATTTAGGGCACATATGGCCATCACCAGCTCTAACAAACAAGTTTCCCATTTGAGAGCTTATTGCTTGCGTAGATGGAATAACTCCACCATGATCAGTAATAGCATTGTGAATTGCAAAACCTTTAGCCATAGACTACACCTTAAAAATTAGACATGACTCAAAAAGTTTTGAGGTAAGGGCTGATCTTTGTAAATTCTAATCGCAATAGTAGTATTCGGACTCTCAATAATTTCATCCCCATTTTCTAAGCGACTGCCCACTAGAGCTACTGGTGCCCCATCAACAATACATGCTGTACCAGCACCAGAGATGATTTTGGTGGTTGTACCATCTGCATAAATAACATCATCTCCAACACGGGCAATAGATAATCCTTTTATTTTCGTGTTAGTAGAAGATGCATTAACTAAACCATCATTCTGAGTTTTAGCTCCATGTACAGCTACGTAGTAGATGACATGTGGTTTATTATTCCAATAAAGTTTTTCAGCATTAAAAATTCGTTGAATATCATTTTCTGACAGCTTTTCTAACTGTTCAATAGGAAGGTCTTGTAAAAAAATAGGACTTGTCATTATGTTTCCTGTTCTAATTTTCAATACATGATATCAAAATCCTCTTAAACTAAAAAATAAGTTATATGTAATCATCTAAGATTATTAGACTAGAAGATTAATTAAAATTTCAAAAGTAAGACACTTGTATGCCAATAGAAAATTTCTTTATAAAACATTCCCTCTAAAAGATATCATTTAATTGTTTAATTCTATTCATGTTAATAATAGCTTTAATTACTCTTTAATTTTCATACTTCGCTCTACAGTAATATATTCATTAGGAATCACAATCTGCTTTTCAACATCTTTTAACTTATAAGAAACTAAAGTATTTTTACCAATTCCTTGAAATGGAACTTCCATCCCCCTAAAAATAAAAATTTGGTCTTGGCTTAGTTCTTTCGTGGTCAGTTTTGGTAATTCAATTAGATTGGCATAAGGTTTTTTGATGTATAAATTCGCTTTTTCTATTCTTACACCAGTTTTTTGCATTGTGTAATGTAAAAAAATTTTGCCCACATCTCCAATCAGAAACATAAAGATTAGTGGAATCAGAATAAGAAATAGGGCTGATTGTATAGAGTTTTTAATCCATATTTCTAATTGCTTTAACTTTGTTTCTGCAAAAGTTTTTAGATTTTCACTTGCTTTAGGATCATCAATGATATCTCTTAAATTTTCAAACTTTAAACGGTATTCTTTGACTCGCTTCTGATTCACGTAAAAAGCATAATAAAATAAAGAAATTAGACTTACTGTAATACCCATATAGGCATTAATTTTCCAATCTAATAAAAATATGCCTTTAATAACGTATAAAAGATAAAGAGAGCCTATTAATGTAATAATATTAATCTTTGGAAAAGGAAGTTTTTTTCCAATTTTAATATGGGGTGGTAAATACTTATCAACCCAGCTTAAGACAAGATATATCACTGGAGCTAAGGATGCACCAAAGAGAAAAAGTATAAATGCTAATACAGTATAAGCAATAGAGAACGCGGCAAAAATTAGTAAAAAAATGAGTGTATCGCCAAAGCTAATTTCCGAAGGAATATAACTAATCGTCACTAAATAGGTGACTAAGCACAACACCCCTATTGCAACTATGGCTTTAGTCATTGTCAGTGCAACTTCATGCCACTGCGCCAGATTATTTAAATATCTCGTTATTAAGTTGTTCATTTGATCTAACCAAATTTTATAAATTATTTAAGAATCGCTGATTACCCTTTTCTTAAACCGCTCCCCAGCGGAGTAATCATGTTTTGAAATTTCCCCAAATTTCAGAGTATATCCCCACATACTTTCAATAACGCCCCAAAACTTACGGCTGTCTAGAATATCCATTTTAATTTGTGTTGCAATGGTTTCTACTTTAAATCCATACAGAATTAAACTTCGGTATGTACGGATACCTAGAGATAATCAGAGTATTAAACAAAGTAAGAGTATAGTTTACTACCAACAACTAACACTACCTATCGAATAAAAATATCTTTAATATTCATAGACTATTAATCTCTATCAAATTTCAAAATTAGATTTATTGAGAATGAAATGCCTATACCACATCGTAACGTTATAAAAACTCAGTTAGTTGATTTACTTTCTAGTAAAGGACCTATGAAAGTTAAAGATGTATACACCGAATTCGCTACTTTATGGCAACTCACAAATAAAGAAATGGCTATGAAACGTCATGGGCGAGCGTTGTATGAGAATGAAATTCGTTGGGCACGCCAAGAATTAGCTGGTGAAGGTATTATTGAAAAACCAGATATAGCTGGACGAAGTATCTGGAAATTAAAAGAAAGCCCTGTTACTTTTGCTGAAGAATATGAAGAAGATACCTTTAATAATTTAACAGAAGGTGCAGTTAAGAAAATCGTAGTTAATGCTTATGAGCGTAATAAAGAAGCAAGAAAAAAATGCTTAGAGTTTTATGGTTATCAATGTGTTGTATGCCATTTTGATTTTGAAAAAACTTATGGTTCCGTCGGTAAAAATTGTATTCATGTCCATCATTTGATTGAGATTAGCTCCATTGGAAAAAAATATATTGTTGACCCAATAGTAGATATGGCTCCTGTGTGTCCTAATTGTCATTTTATCATTCATCAACGCAAACCTGCATTTTCAATAGATGAGGTAAGAGCTATGTTAAAGTCAAATAAGATAAAGTAAAAGTAGGTGTAAGGAATCTAAGTTCATATCAAACTTAAAATTCTGGTATGACACAAAGACCTAAAATAATTAAAGTAAAAATATAAATATTTAATAATATGAATTACATGCTTAACTTTTTACAGTGCTACTAAATGAAGGAGTTTAATGACTAGACCATAGCTAACCTGACTAATTACATAAACTCTATTATCAAAAGTGGGGCTAAGCGTCTTTACTGGAGCCCTCAAGACAGTTGTATTAGGTAATTTATGTTTTGGGTGTGGATATATGTGTCCTCCCTTTTCACTGTCCTTTATATTCTCAATTAATGAATTAAACTCTCCATCTTTACAAAGATTGTTTTCAACTACCTTCTCATTTATATAAAAAGTAGGCGCACTGTCATTTAATAAAATTCCAATTTCATTCCCGTTTTTAAAGCGATAACAAACCGTTACCCGTCCATTCTCTGGAGTGTTAGCAACTAAAGGAATAGCATCTAAAGTAGACTCGATAAACCGTAGAATATCTTCTTGATATTTATCTACTTCAAAAGATTGAACTCTTCCATATTTATCTTTAAATGAAGTCCACAACATTTCCGTCTTACTCAATTTATATCTTATTTAAAGCTGAGGTATAACTGAATATTGATGCATCCACTTATAACCATTAAGGACTTCATCTTTACTAAACTTCTTCTTCTCTTCAGACCACGTGTAAAAGTCTTTTAAAAGCTGCTCTTCAGTAACAGATTGCTTTTGCTCAAGCAAACGTAGCCAACAAGCAAAGAGGGTTGCAACAATTTCTATATGATCAGATTTGCTCGTTCTAAAGAGTCCTAATAATAGATTGAGTTCGGATGCTTCTTTTGCAAAGAATCTTTCGAAGTCTCTCTTATGTTCTCCACATTTTCGAAGTTGTTTGTACTTTGGTGTTTCATCTTTATGGTAGCTAAACCACTGACGCTTTTTAAATTCAGTATCAATGTATATTGCGATATTACGATCATAAGGACCAGCAGCATGTTGTTTAAAGTCAGCAGCTAAATCCATATGTTTTAACTGTTGGCACAGATAAATCAACTTTTGTAATTTTAAATGACCAAAGGTTGGCTCTGCATGCAATTGAAATGTGATTTCAGCCGCTAAAGACAAAAGTTTTATATCATCTTCACCACTATCATCTGCAAACAAATCAATCTGATCCGCACTTTTTTGTTTCGGTTGCTTAACAGCTTCAATCGGCTTTTCAAACTGGATAATATTATTAGTGGATTGAGGGTTTTCTTTATGTTTTAGATCAGCCAAAGCATTATTAACCAAGCTATCTGCTAATAAAACTTTGTTTTTTCTTAACTCTAAAAATAATAAATTCAAATTATCAATTAAAGAATAAATTTCATTAAGTTTTTCAATGATTTTAGTTTGCATTAACAAATTAGGTAGAGGTATAACCGTAGACGCTAACTTTGTTCCATTAAAATTAGCTTGACCACATTGTTGAGTGATCTCAGGCTCAATTTGTGTTGTACGGTAATAAGGCGAATTAATGACTTGATTAATAAATATCGGATTTATAGTTGGATACAATCTAACTCTTATCAGGTAAGAAGCAAAAGTAGCATGATTATCTTCACCTAAATATACAGCTGATTTACCAACTAACTCATAACTATTAGTACGATTAAATAAAATATCACCTTTTTTTAGATATAGACGGGGTAAATCATCACAACCTTTAGATAGATATTTTAGATTTTCTTCAAGTAGTGAACCATTTTGAATATTTCCCATTCTATAAACAGGCACACTGTCATTATCATTAGTTTTGTAAGAAGTGCCATATTCAATTATCTGAGCAATATCAGCGATACGAACCCATTCCCAACCATTGGGTACTTCAAAAGGCTTTTCTTCATCCATTATTTCAGGCAAAGGCTTGGACTTCTTGATTTTCCCTTCTTTTACTAATCTCGCTTTCTCTTCAGTAATTTGTTTTAGCAACTCACTTGCTGGCTCATGATTTGGGCCTTGTTTTACTAACTTGCCCATTACAGCTAACTGCAAAATTGTTTGTTTTAACTTTTCAATACTGTATTCAGTGGTAAATAGCAGACCAAAGTTTTCTGAAATACGTTGCCAGCTCTGTTGAAACTCATCAATATTGGAGGAATTAATTAAAACATTTAAGAATGTATCAACTAATTCATCATGTGCTTCAGAGCTTAAATTTTGCTGCTGTTCGAGTTGATCGCATAGTTGCATAAGCTCATCGACTTTAGCAACAATACGTTTTTGTTCTTCAAGTGGAGGTAAATTGATTGGAATTTGAGCTAATCTTTTGCCAGATAGACTTTTTATACCCACACCTTGTCGATAATTTTCTATCTCACCGCTTAGATAAAATTGTTCAAAACATCTATATAAATATTCACTTGTGATACCTGAAAAGGGTCTTACTCGATGAATATGATTCTGAAAACATATAGGTTCATCATCCCTCCAAATAGCCGATCGACCTGCATCTCCTCCCTCAATAACAAGTAAATCACCTTTTCTAGCTTGACAGCGTTCTAATTCAGAATCTTCAATTAAAAATTCTTTAAGATCATCAAGTTCAAATCTTCCCCAATATAAATTAGATGTTGTGATATATGAGCGTGAACTGCCTGTATTACGATTTTTATCTAATGTTTTCCCAGTATTATGGTGCGCAATCGTAGCTAAATGTACCCGTACCCAATGAAGAGGCAAACTAGTTTTATCTATAATAAAAGGTTTTTTAATATTAAGTTTTTGATCTTGAATATGAGTCTCAACTAGTTTTCTTACATCTAATTTAGACTCAACCTGTGAAATTAATTTGCCATGCACTGCCAAATCTAGAATCAATTCACGCAGCTTTTTTACTCCATAAATTGAATCATTAGAACCTGAACTCCGTCCACGTCCTGACTTCTTCTCAGTTTCTGCAGTTAACCAAATATCTAAATGCTCAGTAATGAGTTTTTTAACATCTGTCATCTTACTCATCCTGACTTATTGCCCCAAAGCTTCATCTAAAATTGCTTTTAATTGCTGACGAATTTTAGCAACCTCAGCCTCAAGACTTTCATATTTAACTAAAAGCTCTTTAGGGTCTTTTACATCCTCCTCAACCTGATGAGGATTTTTTATATCAAGGTTATAGTTACGATCAATAATATCTTGAAGAGATACTTTCCACGCTTGTTTATTTACTACACGACTAGCAAAACCATCACGCTCGACGCCCCACCATGCTTTTAAAGCATCGAACTCTTTAAGTTGTAGTGGCTTAGTTTTGTTATAGGCTTTTACACCCTGTGGTAATTGATGCTCATAGAACCATACATGTTCTGTTCTCTTACCCTTGGTGAAGAATAAAATATTAGTACTAATGGGTGTGTAAGGCGCGAATACAGACTTAGGTAAACGAACAATGGTGTGTAGATTACAATCTTCCATTAATTTTTCTTTAATGGCTGTTTTGATGCCCTCACCAAACATAAAACCATCAGGCAATACTACTGCTGCACGACCATGCGCTTTTAATAGCTGAATGATCAACACCATAAATAAATCAGCTGTTTCGCGAGTCTGGAATTTTGAAGGAAAATTCTTTTCAATACCTTGTTCTTCCGTCCCCCCAAATGGTGGGTTAGTAAGAATTACATCTACACGCTTATTTTTATCCCAATAGTTTAGAGAATAAGAGAGAGTATTATCTCTACGGATTTGTACAGGTACATCAATACCATGCAAAATCATATTGGTTGTACATAGCAAATGCGGTAAAGGTTTCTTTTCAATTCCGTAAATACTGTTCTGTAATATCTTTTCATCTTCGACAGTTTGAACATAGTTTTCACGTTTATGCTCAATCGCAGAAGTAAGGAACCCACCTGTACCACATGCAGGATCAAGCACAGATTCACCTAATTGAGGATCTACAATCTGTGCCATAAAAGTGGTGACTGCACGTGGAGTATAAAACTCCCCTGAATTCTTCGCTGCTTGCAAATCACGTAATAACTGCTCGTAAATATCACCAAAGGCATGACGCTCTTTAGATTTATTAAAATCGAACCCTTTCTGAATCTGGTTAATGATTTTACGAATTAAGCCACCAGATTTCATGTAGTTATATGCATCAGAAAATACATTTTGTACTACACGGGCACGTGGATCATCATTTTCAACAGCTAAATTTTGTAAAGCTGGAAACAATTCATTATCGATAAAATTTTTAAGCTCATCCCCTGTCATCCCCTCATCATTAGCAGCCCAATTACGCCAACGAAATTTTTCAGGAATCGGAGATTTAAAAGTTTGCCCTTCCAATAAAGCCAAAGTTGCCAGTTCATTTTCTCGGTCATCAACAACTTTAAGGAACAACATCCACACCAACTGTCCAAGACGTTGTACATCGCCATCAACGCCTACGTCTTCACGCATGGTATCTTGAATGGATTTAATTGTTCCTGAAATGCTCATATTACAACTGCATTAGATTTTAAAAATTTGGCGGCAATTGTACCAATCAGACCATTAAGATGCATCATCATATAAATGATCTCCTAATTCTTTTAAAGCATTTGTATACGCTTCAACCGATCCAAATGACTGAATAATTTCAATGATTGATCCCATTTGATTAAACGGAGGAATTTGTAAAATCTTCACATCTTCAATAGGCTCAATCCCCTGATCTGCATATTTATCTAATAATGCATCTAAAACTTGACGAGCTTGCTCATTATATTTTGTGAAATAGTTACGTTTGCGAACATTGTTAGCACGTTCTTTTTTAGTTAATGCAGGCTGATCAAAAGCAATGTGGCAAATCATATCAAAAGGATCAAAGTCTTTGCCTACCTCATCCTCTAATGCTTCAAAAATTACACCTTGTTTTTTAAACTCATCAATAATTAATGATTTTTTATCGGCACCTTTCCATTTTCTTAAAAATGCATCTAGTGATTGATAATCCTTTAAAATATGTTGCCGTGTATAATCTTTCAAAGACTCAGTAACTAATTTACCATCATTATCATAGAACTGAACTCGTTCCCCTATCACGTTAACTGAGACATCATTTACATAAAATTTTCTTGGTAATTCTCCACCGCCTCCGCCAGTATCATCACCACCAGAAGTACCGCCTATTGTTGAGTCGTCATCGGAATCATCTGTGTCATCTTCCTTATCTGTATCATCTTCATCACCTATATCTGTCTCATCAGGTGGTACGATAGGTTCATCAGGTTTTGGTTCATAAATAACAACCGGTTCCCCATCAAAAGCTGGATCACTAAAAAGTTCTGTCGCTTTTTTAAAATCCATAATCGTAAACCAAGTTTTTCCAAACTCTTCATTAATACGTGTACCACGACCAATCATCTGTTTAAACTCAGTCATAGACTTAATATGCTGATCAAGTACGATCAATTTACAAGTTTCAGAATCTACACCTGTGGTCATCAGTTTAGATGTTGTTGCTATGACAGGGTATCGTTCTTCAGGATTAATAAAGTTATCTAGCTCAGCTTTACCCTCTTTATCATCGCCTGTAATTTTCATGACAAATTTATAGTTTTCTTTGATTCGTTCAGGATTCAAATTAACTAGGGCTTCTCGCATACGTTCTGCATGGTCAATATCGTCACAAAACACAATTGTCTTTGCATAGGGATCAGTATTAACTAAAAACTCTGTAATTTTTTTAGCAACAAGTTCTGTTCGCTTTTTTAAAACAAGTCCCTTGTCCATATCTTTTAGATTATAAATACGATCTGTAATTTCATATCCATGCAGATCTTTCTTGCCTTTTTCTGGACGCCATCCTTGTAAATCTTTATCTATATCGATACGGATAACTTTATAAGGTGCAAGAAAACCATCTTGAATCCCCTGTTTTAATGTATAGGTATAAACGGGATCACCAAAATATGTAATATTTGAAGTGTCTTTCGTCTCTTTTGGAGTAGCCGTTAAACCAACATGAGTGGCTGAACTAAAATATTCTAAAATTTCACGCCAAGCCGAATCCTCATTAGCACTACCACGATGACATTCATCAATAATAATTAAGTCAAAGAATTCAGGACTAAACTGTTTATAGATATTTTTTTCTTCTTCTGAACCAGTCACTGCTTGATAAAGTGAAAGATAGATTTCATAACTCTTATCAATCATTCTCTTTGATATTTTTGTCATTTTCTGACCGAAAGGTTTGAAATCTTTATTCTTAGTTTGATCTACTAAAATATTTCGATCTGCTAAAAATAAAATCCGTTTTTTAGCACCAGCCTTCCATAGCCTCCATATAATTTGAAAAGCTGTATAGGTTTTACCTGTACCTGTCGCCATCACAAGTAAAATACGATTTTGACCACGTGCAATTGCCTCAATAGTTTTATTAATCGCGTTTACTTGGTAATAACGTGGTATACGCCCTGAGCCATCATCATAATATGGGTATTCAACAATTTGCTTTGACTCTGGCGTTATTAATCCTTTATGTTGCTCATAAAGTTTCCATAGGTGCTCTGGTGAAGGAAACTCATCTAATCCTAATTCTTGTTCAACTTTTCCAAATAATCCTGTTTGATCGTGGAATAAGAATCCATCTCCATTACTCGAAAAAATAAAAGGCACTTGTAAGCAATCTGCATAGGCTAAAGCCTGTTGCATACCAGCTCCAACACTATGATTGTTATCTTTAGCTTCAATAACTGCTAAAGGGATATTTTTTTTATAATAAAGAACATAGTCAGCACGTTTACGCTCACCACGAGTATGCAATTTTCCCCGCACCATAATTTGGCCATTGGTAAAAGTAACTTCTTCACGAATTTGATGCGCTGTCCAACCTGCTTGTTCTAAAGCTGGATTAATAAATTTACTGCATATATCTCGCTCAGATAATTTCTTTTTATCCATGCCAATGAACCATTTTATTTAATAATTAAAATAAGAATAATAAAATTCAAAGATTTTTCATACTAAAAAGTTTTTATATATCAATAGTTATTATTTTTGGGTTTTAAGAAATATTAAATTAAATAATTTTTGAAGAGTAATTCTTATATTCAAATCACATCATTTATTAGTAAACAGTTATTAATAAAAAACCCCGAAACTTTCGTTTCAGGGCTTTTCACGAATTTTGGTGGAGATGGCGGGAGTTGAACCCGCGTCCGCCAGCATTACGCTCGAGAATACTACATGCTTAGATATCGTCTATTGTTTTAACACCA
>Ga0157359_1000594_pt1 | contig 13523 bp, 11 predicted proteins | sample AttcapACBM3_FD_111482 | JGI IMG/M metagenome (GOLD analysis project Ga0157359, IMG submission 111482) | Fungus gardens microbial communities from leaf cutter ant in Botucatu, State of São Paulo, Brazil - Atta capiguara ACBM3 | ecosystem: Host-associated > Fungi > Mycelium > Unclassified ...
CTACACTGCTACTAACTACTGCCTTAAGAAAAGTGTATGTGATTTTGTCCTAAGAAGGATGTTCTACTCTAAGCAAGGTTTTAAGGACATCTGCTGTTCTCCTGCATAGACACCTCACAAGGGGAGATGTAGCACAGAGCTGATAGATGAAAATGTAAAGAGCATATCTACAAAAGTTGATATGTCTGAAATGTACCAGTGGGCTTTGATACATACAAAAGGTTAGGCTTTGCCTGTTTAACTAGTATACTCCTTGAGCCTAGAGTCCAGCTATGCTCTTCTTGACTAAAAGACTGTGTTGTTCTTTGGTCGAGGATGATAAGGGAGTTAAGTAGAAGAAAGGGCTAGGTGTTAAGCAGTCTCAGATATAGGAATCGAGTTCTAATATTATGAACTTAAATCCTTAGAGTTGGATAAAAAAACAAACTCTTGTATTAGAGTAAACACAAGAGAACTCGATAGAGAACTCTTCTACAAATTAGTCTATCTTATATAGTCCTACAGATGGTCTGTGCTAACTACTGTGCACCCTACCCTAAACAACCATGTGTAGTTCATGAGGCCAATATGTGGTGTCCATGTTGTATGACATCATTTGTTCTTGAATCTTCTACTAAATTCTCCCAAGTCTTGTGATCTGTCTTGTGACTATGCCATCAGGTTGTGACTGATGTGACAGCATGACCAATCATTTGTAACCCTAGTTGTTCTAAAAATAGAAAATAGAAAATAAAACAGAATAAAAATAAAAATGAAAAGTAAAATAAAGAAAATACTAAGTCTACCGTTTGTGAACTTGACATCATGAGTCATCAAAGTCTCACCTAAATTGGATATGTCTATTGTGTAAATCAACATCTGAGATGCCTAAAGTGGCATGAAGGCTAAAAGTCTTATCAACAGAAAATTCAATATCAGAAATTTTATTGCCACTATTTAAGAGGCTAATATGAACCCAGGAGTTCTGTAGTATAAAAACTGTTGGAAATGGGGTCATGTAACTAGTGCATGCAGGATCCAAGGTGCAAAATGTGTCAAATGTAATGGTCCTTACCAAACTATTCACCACTGTCAATTTGTATAGTGTTGTAAAGCTAACAAGAAAACTAACTCTCCTAGACTTGAGACCAAACAAGGGAAACTATGTCCTCATTCATTCAAGTGTTCCAATTGTGAAGGGAATCACTGGGCTGACTCTAGCAATTGTCCCTTCTAGCAACATAGGTTCAAAACATAGGTTCAACAAAGAGTGGCACTCCAAAGAATATGTAAAAATTTGAGAAAATTGGAAAAAATCAATTTGTTCAACTGTGAATAATAACCAAGCATGATTACTAATGATATTAAAATCTTTTCACAGAATGTCCAAAAAAACAATTTAATCATTAACACAATTCTTGAAACAAAGTTTAACTTCAACATCATTTTTATCCAGAAACCTTCCTGAACTACTATCTATTTCATTCCTAGTTCAAGCAACCAAGATGGAGATGTTTTGGTAGGGACCCCTAATCATCCAAATTGGCTCACATTCTTTAAAATCTCAGAAGATGCATATAACTTTCCTAGAGTGGTTGCTTATGTAAACATCAGGCTGAAGTCTTTTCACTTTTCTCTTTAAAAAGATATCATTAACTATAGAGATATTCTTTTAAAGTATCTTAAGAATACTAAAGTTAACATTCATAATGTTTTGATTCTGACAGGGGGTTTTAATATTTGTGATACTTTGTGGGATCCTCTCTTTCCTCACCATTCTCACATTAGTGACAATCTCTTTATTTTAGCTGATGTTTTTAACTTAGAACTTTCTTATTCTATTAATTAGGTTACAACTAGATATTCTAACAACTGTCAAGAATTAAACTCTATTATCAATCTTATATTTCTTTAGAGCAGCTTAACTGAATTGTACAATCACTCAATTCATCCCAAATAGAGACTGACATCTGACCATGCTCCTTTAATAATTGCTATTCCCATCATTGAAGAATATATCAACATGAGAAAAAGAACTATTGTCAAGGATAGTAATGAAGAAATTACGTTCATCAAGGAACTCACTGCTGCTCTTAGAAACATCAACACAAGCAACATATTAGACATCAGTAGTCTTAACAGTGCTGTCAATGCTATCAATACTTTTGCTAGCTCTATTGATTTTATCTGGTTAAAAAACTCAAAAATCACTAATATCATGGTTCATTCTAAGAGTTGGTGGGATACTAATTGTAGAAGAGACCTTAACACATATAGAGCTTTTAAGAGTTTAGAAGATTGGAAGCAATTCAAGAAAACAGTTAAAAACACTAAGTATATTTTCTTCAATCTCAAAATCCAAGAGATTTCTAACAAAAAACAAAGTCCTTGGGAGCTTATGAACTGGGTCAATAAGTGTAAGCTTCCTTCCATCAAAACAATCAAGTACAACAATAGGCTGTGTCATGAAATAAGTAACCTCTGGCATACTTTACATTTATCTTTCAACATAGCTTAAGATCATTGCATTAATGAAGAAGTTTTAGAGGAAATTCCTTGGTTTAGTCCATCTTCCTGGTATTCTTTCTCAGAAGTAGAATTCACTAGTTCTATTGCTAAGTACAACATCTTGTCTGCCCTAGGTCCTGACAAACTTGCTTGGAAATACCTCAAGTATATTCTCAAGGACAATATATGTTTGAAGAATGTCATTAATTTTGTGAACACTTGTATTGAGTTTGGCTATTGGCCTTCTTATTTCGAAATGTCCACAACAGTAGTCATTCCAAAACCCAACAAGTTATTGTATAATTCTCCCAAATTATTTAGACCAATTGTTTTCCTGAATACCTTAGGAAAACTCATTGGAAAAGTTATTGGTGATAGGTTACATTTTCACTTAATTTCAAATAACTTCATATATTAGAGTCAACTGGATGGTCTCAAGTTCAAAGCTATAACAGATGCTGGTATTACACTCATCCATTTCATCCATATGAGTTAGGTCAAAAAATTGTCAACTAGTACTTTAGCATTTGACATTTCTCAATTCTTTCCATCTCTTAATTACCACCTTCTTTCCTATATTCTTAGGAAAGCTGGTTTTGATCTCAAAATTGTTTGATTTCTTTCAAATTATCTTGTTGGTAAAAAAACCCAATACTTCTGGAATGATTTTTCTTCTTCATTGTTTAACATTGATGTTGGAGTAGGGCAAGGTTCTGCCCTATCTCCTATTTTGTCTACCCTTTATCTTGCTCCATTTCTTTATATTTTTAAAAAATGTATTAAAAATCTAAAAATTCCTATTTCTATGCTTTTGTTTGTAGACAATGGACTTTTCATTGCTCAAAGCAAATCTTTTTCTCTTTCATATATCTTACTTTCTAGTAACTATAATATTGCCTCCAATCTTCTTTCAAAATTCAGTCTTATCATTGAACACTCCAAAACTAATATATTCTATTTTTCAAGATCTTGTAGAACATTCAATCTCCCTTCTCTCAACCTTTCCTTCCTTAGAGGTCCCACTTTACATCCTAAGAATACCTGGAGATATTTAGAGTTCATTTTTGACAAAAACTTATCTTTCTGACAATATATTAACTTTTATGCCGACAAGACAATGTCAACTGTCAAATGCATGAAGATTTTAGGGAATTCAAATTGAGGTCTTATCCCACATCAAAAATGTCTTCTTTATAAAAGTTATGTTCTCCCTATTACATTATATAGCTTCTAACTGTGGTTCTACAATAATGCACCCCTATTCTACCTGATAAAAGCATTAAATAAATGCAAAGAAGAGCTGCTCTGTGGATTCTTGGAGTGTTCAAGACATCTCCTTCATTTGGTGTGGAGGTCATTGCCAGTCTTATGCCTATACATCTTCATCTTTGCAAACTTAGTGGAAAATCCCAATTAAGAGCCCACTTGCTCTCTGACAATCACATCCTTAAATCTCTTATGAAACCAAGACCTAATATCTCATGCTTACTGTATCAACTTTCCCTTAGCTTTCTTACAAAATGCTAATGTGAAATCATCAAGGGATCAATTGTTGATATGGACAACTGATATAACTATATTCTCTTTTTTTAACCCCCTCAACCCTGAACTTGCCCCTAAACAAAGAATTATTGACTTCTTTTCTAGTTGTTTTTCCTTTCACTCTTTTAATAAGTGTAATAATAATAGTTTAGCATTTTGGTCTCACTAGCTTGACAGTTTGGCTCTCTCTTTCTTAAAGAATCATACTCATATTTTCATTATCAAAGATGCTAGCATTAAGAACAATATGTCCACATCAATAGCCCATGTTTATATTTGTGATAAACCAGTTGTTAAAATACTTCACTATACAGTTAACATTAACAGTACTGAAGCTGAAATGTTTGCTATCAGATGTAGTATTAACTAAGCCATCAATTCTATTAGTATTTGCAAAATTATTATTGTTACTGATTCAATTCACACTGTAAAAAAAATCTTTGAATCATCATTGTATCTCTTTCAAATCCACTTGATAGCTATTTTACAAGAACTTCACAAATTCTTCCTTACTCACCAGGAGAATTCAATCAAATTTCAGGAATGTCCCAGTCATTACAACTGGTTGCTTAATAAAGTTGTCAACAATGAATGAATCTAAATCATTTAACCCCATCTCTCTTTGCCTATATAAGTTTTCATAGGATTACAGCAAAAAAGAGTGTGTGATGATCTCTCCAATAATTGGAAAATGGTTCTCCAAGCTTTAGATCTGAAAGGAAGATATTTTCTTGATTTATATGATTCTGACAACAATACTATTAAACCATCATATGCCAAAGGTAGTGTGTGACTCAAGTTCTTTGGCTACTCCAATTCACTTTGTATAAGAGCAACAAAAGTGATCACAAATCATGCTCCAATAGGCTAATATCAACCAAGGTTTTTCCCTCAGTAAAACTTTAATTATCCATGTGGTTCTTATCCCATTGAAATGAGAAGACACATTTTGCATGAGTGCAGTAGGTTTAATGAGTACTGGAACTGAAGAAGAGATACAATCAGTTATCTCATTCTTTTCCTGGAATTTAACTCTAATACTTTTGCATTTGTAAATGCCATTTCTTAGTCAGATTTGATGTCTCTGAGCTATTATCAGTAGTCTTTTTTTTAATTTCTTTTTTTGTTATGTAGTTTGGATGTTCTATATGTAGTTACAATGCAACTACCACAGTCTGCCACTGCACCCTGTGTAATAAATTTTTGATTTAAAAAAAAACTTGAATTTTGTGCTCTCTAATAGATATTTCTAATTCTCCAAACTTCAAATTACTACCAATATTTCCTTGTTGTGAATTTCATAATTCCTCTGTCTCATTTAAGGACTTTGACAAATATGCTACTGGCCTCTGTCTTCCATCTTTACACTTCATTGATAATACTCCTTCTGTTGTATAATCTGGTATATCTACTTCTATTCTTATTTTTTAACCTAAGTCCAGTATTAGTTCTTGTGAACCTTTTTTTTAACTTCTCAAATGTTTTCTTCTGTCTATCCATCCAATCCAATTTCTGCTCCTTCTTCACTAAACTGTATAATAGTCTGGCAATAGTTATGAAATTTTTAATGAACTATCTGTAGTTGTTAGAAAGTTCCAAAAACTTCTGAACATCTTTGACCCACTTAGAAGTTAGCCAGTCCAATACTGTTTTCACTTTTTCTTCCTCTATTTTTATCTCATCTAGCCTAATCACTACTTCTAAAAATCCTATCTCTCTAACCTTCCACTTGTATTTTTCTGGTTATAAATTGTTCTACACCAATCTTTTCACTGAAGGATGAAAAGAAGCATATGGTATAGAATTATAGATATCTAAATGAATATACTATTAATAATAATAATAGAAGTATAATAATTGGAAGCATGGCTAAAGATAGCTTTAGTTACCCTAATATATAATATAACCAACTAGCCAAAGTAAGCATGTTTCTTCTCTTCCTCTATTTCTACCAATATATTGTCAATAAAGCTTGATACTTCCCCCATGTTAATAAAGTCTTATAACATCTTGTTCATTGTTGTTTGGAACATTGCAAATAAGTTTTTCAGACTGAAAAATATCACTATTGGTTTAAACAACCCTTCCAGTGTCATGAATATGGCCTTTTACTCATCTTTCTTCTTTATTTGTATATTATTATACTCCCATCATTGTTAATAGTCTATTCATTTGAATACCTATAGTTATGATATAAATCTATTTGTGAAGTCTTTGAGATGCCAATTTTTTAACCTCTTCTTTAGACTTTGCTGTCTTTTTTTCTTATACCAAATTTCTCATTCTTCTGCTAACTTCTTCATATCTATTGTTCTCTTCTTTTTTGGCTTTTTTTCTTTTTTTATTTCTACTTCTACTTTTTTTCCTCTTACTTCTTTTTCTTTTTCCATCATCTATTTTGCCATCTTCACTTCTCCTATTCTTCAGTTAATCTTAAAATTATAGTGAATAATCTCTAGAATCACATTCTATTTCTGTTTACTAATAACATTTATCTCTATCCTCTCTATATATTACTTATCTTATATATAAGCTGATAGTTTATGCTCAACTATATCTAACCTACTCTCAAAAACCATACATTCTACATAAGGCTAATATATAATAATTATACTATATAAGATTATTGTTCTAGAACCTTTTATGTCCTTCTCTGCATCACATGATGTTGTGGTTGTGACTGTAACAGTCCACTATCTTGAAGTCCAACACATATATAGGTATTTTGATTTTCTTCAACTTAAATTCTTGTTTTCTTCCAAACTCAGAACTTATAACCAATCCTATAATACTACTATTCCAAAGCATCTATACTATTATTTTTATTTCCTCCTGTATATCAATTTTTTACAACTGAATATTCATTATTACTTCTCTTAAGAATTCCTCTGAGTTTGAAATACCAGCTTATATAGCATAACTAGCTAGCATATGAAATCTATTATTTTAGAAACTCAGTCAATGTTCTGATCTTCTTTTACATTGAAATGTTCATTATTTACATTGTTTCTATTGTTTTCATAACTAATTCTCCTTTTGTTCTTGAATTTCTACAATGATAAGCTATATGTCCAAAGTTTTCACTATCACATTCCATTCCAACTATATCTGTTCTAACCTACAGATAATCTCCTCCCTCTTATCCACACTTTCCAACATCTTCTGGTGCAGATTATACATCTCTAGTTTATCTTGAATATTCTCACTAAGTCTTTGTTAATTCCATAAACTCTATTCTCTAACATTCAAGAATTACCAGTATTAAAAGTAACTTGCTTAGCAGTTTACACTATACTAGCTTATTCTGAAAATTGACTAAAACTAACATTTATCTCCAATGTTAATGATGACATGCCTTGCCATTATCTAGTAGTTTTTTATCTATCAAGTTTTCCAAGTTCTACTCTAAAATATACAATCAGTGTAGCTAGTAAAGGTACAACATACAAGCTGAAGCCAAAGGTCATTCTAACCTGTTTTCTGTGTTCTTAGATAATATATAAGTTACTTATCTAGACTTCTAAGATGTTTTACTAGATTTTGAATAATGAGATGTGATCTGCATTTAACACTACAGTTGAAATACTCCTTTTTTTATTAATATCCATTATATAGGAATTCTGTTATAACTTAGGTTTAAATATTTGATTATATATATAAATATACTCAAAAGTTATGCTATATATTATAGTTTTAGAGTCTTGACTGTCTTATAGGGTTTTGAAAACTACAGACTATGGCCTGTGTGCATATTATAACTATCCTACCCTAAAGTCTATATACACTCCATAAGACCAATATACTATTGTAATATTATATAATATTATCTATTCCATAGTCTTTTATAATCTTTTTTGTATTATATGATTATGTAACTTGTGACAGTGACATATGTCATGCTTCCATCATACTTTGTGACTTGTGTGACAATCACACATAATGTCACACCACACCCTTCATCTAAGTCTAAAGTAAAACCAAGCTTATATTATGAACTTAAGATTTTAGAGTTGGTCAAAGAAAAGAATCTTGTATTAGGGTTAACATAAGAGAACTTGATAGAGAACTCTGTACAGAATCATCTACCTTATATACCTAAAACTAATAGTCTATATTTTACTACATTAGCCTACTCTAAATAACTATATATTTGTTTTAAGATTAATATATATATAACATGTTATATGATATCATCCTTTCAGAACCTTCTACTATCTTCTATTATGACATGTGATGTCACACTAAACCCTAATCCTAGTTCCCAAAATAAAAGAAAAAAGAAAAAAAATTGAAAATATAGAGAGTTCACTATCTTTAATTCTAACAGTCCAATGTTCACAATTCTAACAATATTCTTCTTCTAAATATTTACTGATTCTCTTTATATATACATCAAAATCTATTGTATCTGATCTTCTACTATTACTACTCTCATCTTTATTCTAATATATAACTTATAGGTTATTACAAAATCTTCTACTTTATTTGCTTTTCTATCAAATAATGGTAGTTATACTACTACTGCTTAGTATCTAGTTCTGGTCCTTGGAACTGTCTCTTCTCCTTCTCTTCTGATCACTATTAACTTTGCCTACATCATTGCCAAATATTTGGCTTGTTATCTTATTAAGAGTTATAACTGCTCTACTTGATTATGTTAACTTATATTGTACCAACAAAAAGAGTCAATAGATAATGGTATTGGTGATAGTGGTAGTGGTATGAAAGGAGATAAGTATTAGAGTTAAAAATAGTAGACTTTTTTTTTCTTTTATTCTTTTTTATTTTTATTTTTATTTTTATTTATTTTCATATTTTGGACTTGTATTTAGGAGATGGCATAATATATATTTCTTGGGAGGGAGAAATGGCATAGTGGAAGAGATCCCTGTTCATGTGTATTATGCCTACCTCAAACCTACTTGAGGTTATAGGTTCAATTTCTTAATAGTCCTTTGTATTGGGTAACTGCATAAAAAGGTTAGGGTATTAATACTTCATATATAATTTCTCCTGTAGGCATGGACTGCCATCACATCCCATATAATAAATTGTTGACTTAAAAAAAAATACATATTTCTTTCTCCTACACTACTATTCTAAATGACAGTGCCCAACAGAGAATTAGTAAATACATATTTTCCTTTTATTTTTAGTTTACCTTCCAATCCACAAATTCATAACAATATAGTTATAGACATGAACATGGATACTCTAAGAGACTGGTCTATCAACTTTAATACTAACAACTTTAGAGAATCTTCCACACATTTAAGTGTCTTGTTAATCACTTATGCCAATCAAAAGAGTACAAGCACTTAACAATAGCTCTTCTTGTCAGAATCACAAAGAGTAGATTTTATTTATTTTATTTTCTTCTCATTTTATTTTTCTTTACAATTCATTTTCTATTTTTAATAAGGGTTAGGGTCTAACATGATATCACAAGTTACTGTTATACTATGATGCTGTTATAGTCACATTATCCCACAGTTATGTGGTTACTATGGAATATAGTAGAAGTTTCTGGAACAATGATATCATATAATATGTGTAACACATGTTAACCTTATGGTTTGCACATGCTTTTTAGGGTAGGCTAGATGTAGTAGTAGCATGGACCATCTAGTATAGTATATAAGGTAGATACTTTGTACTATGAATTCTATTGAGTTCTCTTGTGTTAACCTAATACAAGATTTATTCACTTGACCAACCCTAAGGTCTTGAGTTTGTAACACTTTCTAGGCTGACCAAGTTAAAGTTAGTAAATTCCAAGGACCCACTTTGTCTTATGTGAACCCAGAAATAGAAGAATAATAAAGCTAATGAGACTACAACTACAATAAACATATTAGAACCTCATAGGATGAATGCTAATAGCAAGGACATAAACATATGTTAACCTCAAGAGATTGAATATGATTCAATCTCTTATTTGATCAATCAACCCTCTGACTCTAACTTGTGGAATGGTACATTTTCTTCTATGTCCATTTTTGGAACAAATAAATCCATTAATACAAACACTAATAACATTTTATGATCTCTTCTTAAAATTACAGAATTTGTCAGGCAAAGAAAATAGAAAAAGATATTTCATATATTATAGAATTTGGTTATACAGCCTGAAAGCTTATCTCATCCATCTACAAATTAGGATAGAATACTTTAACTGCTAACAAGGATAACAGATCCTTTTGTTAGTGTGTTTTAGTCTAGTTTAAGCCAATGAATCCTAAGAAAGAGAAAATCTTTCCTAAGAGCAAGAAAGGGTCTGTGAATCCTGGTAAACTAGCTAATATTTCCAGAATTCCTTCCTCTATTCCTCTGAGATCTAGCAAGAAAGTCTTAGAAAAGTCAAAGTTTTATAAACTCAAAGCAAGTTTCTTCATCTTTTTGTCTTCTTTTTCTTCCAAAGAACATTCATATGCTCAAGTTTCTCAGAACAATATCAAGGATATTGTTAAGATCAAGGATAACTTCCCAATTTGTCAACCAAAAAGATTGAAGAAGCCTACAAGATTTTAAACAACAATAAAAAAAACCTAAGATTAACATAACAACAAAGGGCCCTTCTCAAAGACAGGTAATTATTCTTATGAGTACTAATAACTCAGAAAGTTTCATAACAATATTGAGTAAGCATGTTACTAATATTAACAGAGCTCTCAAAAATATTAAATCAGAAGTAATAACAGACTTCATTTGAAAGAATCATAGAGGATTAATTATTACAACTAACAAAGTTGTAGCTGATTCTGACCTCAACACTATCAAAAACATTGATGTAGTCAATTCTGAAGATATTATGAGCCTAAGACTTTCTCAGTCCAAATTATACCTCAAAGTATTAGACATTTCTTATTACATCAAAGATACAAATATACCAATCACTTCTGATATTATAGAAAAAGCCATTCAAACAATTCACATATTTAATAACACTATCCTTGCTTCTTGCCCTTATATTATAAAGGCTTTATCTAAATCTGACATGGTCATCATTTAGATCAATGTTTGGGACTCTCAGAGTGGTTCCAAAGCTAAAAATATAATCAACAGGTACTTTAACATTGATAGCAACATCACAACAATTCAAGATACAAATATGAATCCAAAAGTTCCACAATGTAAGAATTGTTGGAGATGAGGTTATATAATCTTTGTATACCATATGCACAGTTCCAAATGTATCAAGTGAAATAGTCTTCATAAAGCCAAACATTACCAAGAAATAGTGTAGTGCTATAAAGCAAATTTCAAAACTAATCCACCTAAACTCAAGACAAAGAAAGATAAACCATGCCCATACTTTTTCAAATACATCAACTGTAAAGAAGAACATCAAGTGAATAACAACACATGTCTATTCTGAGCATCAATTTAACAAAGAATAGCACTCAAATAAATATCAGAAACTTTGAGAAAACAAGAGTAAATCAATCTGCTTAGTTATAGGCAAGAAAAGTACATGATTTTAAAAGATCTTAAAATTTTCTTGCAGAATTTCCAAAAGAATAGAATACTCATGGGAATAATTTTAGAAAACAAAAAAGAGTTCAATATTATTTTTATTTAAGAGCCTTTGTGGTTTTTCATATAGACCATTCCAAGTTTAACATCTAAAGAGAAAGATAATATTGTCAGTGCTTCTAATCATCCATTATGAGTAACTTTTTCAAGACAGTTAACCCATAGTAATAATTATCCAAGAGTAATCACATATATCAATGTTTAACTTACTCAATTTCAATTCTCACTCAGAAAAAACATTTTAAATAATAGAGATATGAACTTTGTTTCATTCTTTAACAAGAGCATTATTTTCTTCATTATTTCAAACAAACATCAAATAGCTTTAAAGTATCTCAAAAATACTGAGGTCAATATTAGAAACATTCTTGTTATGACAGGAAACTTCAATATCAGGAATAGTAACTGGGACCTGTTCTATCCTTACTATTTGGCATATAATAATATTCTTTTGGAGGTTGTTGACCTTTTTTATTTGAAATTCTCTACTTCTGTCAATCAAGTTCCCACTTAATATACTGATAATCCTAATAACACTAACTCAGTTATTGATCTTATGTTTCTTTGACCAGATTTGGATGAAATCAACAATCATTTGATTCTATCAGAATATAAAAGCCTATCTGATCATGTTTCCTTAACAATTGTTATATTCATTATTAGTGGGTTTATTCAAGACAAATGGCAAACAATTATTAGAAATAACAGAGAAAAAGAAGAAAAATTTGTCACTAAGCTTATAAATACAATTAGAAATACTAACACTATAGATATATCAAATAAAGAATTACTTGAAGAAATCATTCAAGAATATACAAGAATTTCAGATTTGATCTAATATAAATTCTCTAAAAATGTTAATGTTAAAAACAGACTAGCCACTGAACCAGTTATGTTAAAAGTACACAATGTCAAGCTTAGCTTTGACATCTGGCTAGTACTATATATGTACTTTATACTATATTCCTGACAGTTAATATTACTAAATATTTCAAAGCATGGTAGAATGAGGAGTATAATGTCAAACTAAACAGATACTGATTCTCCAAGATAATAGACAATTGGAAGAATTTCAAAAGAGTCATCAAGAAAACTAAGTGTATATTTTTCAATAAGAAAATTCAAGAAATCACATCAAAGAATAAAAGGCCCTAGGATTTCATGAATTGGATTAAGAAATATTGTTTGCCAGCTATAGAAACTCTATAATATAATGGGCATTTCTACATCAAACTTGAGGATTTATAGCAGATACTTTATTGAACATTCAATTTGGCACTAGATCATCAAATCAATATGTAACTATTGGATGAAATTCCTATGAAATCCAGATTGGAATAGCCCTCTTTTTCAAAAAAGAAATTTGAAAACACTATTAAAAAAGCATAGCAATTTGTCTATGCCAGAACCAGATCATGTATTTAGGAAATATTAAAATTTGTTATAAACAATGATAGATATTTTCTCAACATTGTCAATATTGCTAATACAATAGCTTATGACTTTCTAAAAATATTCTGACCAATCATTCTCCTGAGTATTCTAGGAAAACTTAATAAGAAAGTTATTAGCAATAGGTTACAAAATCAATGCATTACATTGAACTTTGTACACCCCAATCAATTGGGTAGACTGAAATTGTCAAGATCATTGATGGTGGACTTTGTTTTTATTTTCTCTTTTTCTTGAATTTTATTTTCCATTTTCTTTTCTTTTCTTTTTCTATTTTTAGAACAACTTGGGTTAGGGTTTATCAGTCACACTGTCACATCAGTCACAAATTGATGGCGTAGTCACAAGACTGATCACGGGACTTGGAGAACGAAGTAGAAGGAACTAAAATAAAGTGACGTCATACAGCATAGATCACACATGCTGGCCTCATGTTATACTCATGGTTGTTTAGGGTAGGGTGCACAGTAGCTAGTACAGACCATGGGTATTAGTATATAAGGTAG
>Ga0157359_1000595_pt1 | contig 13518 bp, 5 predicted proteins | sample AttcapACBM3_FD_111482 | JGI IMG/M metagenome (GOLD analysis project Ga0157359, IMG submission 111482) | Fungus gardens microbial communities from leaf cutter ant in Botucatu, State of São Paulo, Brazil - Atta capiguara ACBM3 | ecosystem: Host-associated > Fungi > Mycelium > Unclassified ...
AGCGAGGGCTCCTTGTCGAGTTCTCTTGTAATCCCCACTCTTTACTTGATAGCCTACTGAGAGCTTTACTCGTTGTGAGATCATTTGTCCTTGAGTGACGAGTGGTTGCTACAACAATGTTGACTTAAAGAAAAATGCATGGCTTTTTAGAGTAGGCTAATAATAGTGTAACACAGACAAGTAGTCTAATGTATATAAGATAGACAATCCTATACTAAAAACTCCATCAAATTTCTTATATTAATCTTAATACAAGATTTTTTTCTTGACTTGCTCTAAGATCTTGAGTTTGTAATATAAGAATTAAGACAAAAGCATACTCTTGTATTGAGTAATATAAGAGAACTTAGTAAAGTTTCTAGTACAAAATAGTCTATTTTATATACTTCAGACTATAGTTTGTACATACACTACAACTAACCTACCTATTAGAGCAACTGGAAAGAGCAAAGCACTTCAAATTTCCAGAAAATTCTAAGTCTATTGTCCAAGAAATACTAAACTATACACTTACCTCTGGAAAATTCTAAGAAAATAGAATAAAGATTTTTAAAGATGATGGCTACTCTATATAATAATAAGCTTATTCTAATGTATCATAATTTTGTTTACATAAGCAAGGAATGATAATACTTAAGTAATCAGGAACAGTTTAGAATAAAGAGACTGAATTGGAAGAAAACTAGAGTACTTAGCAAGTATTTCTAGAGTATAGAAAAGTGAGTGAGTGAATATCATTAGCAGACTTCAGAAGATTATAGAGTATTGCAGAAGCACAAGGAAGTACTAGGAAGGAGAGTTAAATAATATAACCAGACAATTTAGAGTATTAGTATATAGCTTGAAGTAGTCTGAAGTACAGAAAAGTAGATAAACAAATGAGTATAGATATGAGAAAGAATCATGAAACATGGATCAGCCAAAAAATGTAGAAGAGAAAAGTCTCAGAAGAACACACTACTCTAATATCTATATATATTTTTATAAGACTAATATATTAATATTATACTATATGATATTACTTATTCTAGAATCTTTTATATCCTTCTCTTCTGTCACATGATTGTGTGGTTTGTATAACATCATATCATATCTTCTATCTAAGTCAAAAATAAAGTAAGTCTATTATTTAAAATTCTGACACAACTAGAAAATACATGATAAAAGAATACTGGTAATCATTTATATACTATGTTATAGCTTAGATTTCAAAATTAGATAAAAGATATGTTCTTGTATTAAGTGACAAAATAGTTTAGATGTTTTGTTTGAGTTTGCTCAGATTGTGTGAACAAGTATGAACTCACTTTGAAACTGGAAATTTATCTCAGATGACCTAGTTATGATCAGATATATCTCATCAATAAAGTTCTCATTACAAACTAGTCTACCTTATATATATACCACAGACTGTATGTTATGACCTTAAACTTAGCTTAGATTGTAACTTAGGCAAAGACTTGAGTAAGAGATAAAGATTAAGTCAATTGGTAAAGCATAAAGATACAGGACAGTATCTACTACTATATATACCTATTGATAATAATGAGAAAGTATGATAAACATATATTAATGATGTCAAAGAACATAAGGAAACATAAAAGAAACAATGAGACAACAACACCTACTACATGAGACACTAACTGATGGCACAGTTAATCATTATATCATAAAGAACAAACTCTCAACCTTATGAAATATGTTAAGATCATATTATAGATATGAGAAGGCAATCATAACATTGTAGTCTGTGAGCATATTATAACTAACTTATTCTCAAGTCTGTATACTTTTCATAAGATCAACATATTGTTATTATACTTCTTCACTAATGTTCAAAATAAAAGAGATAAAAATAAAATCCAAAAGAATATAAATAACTGCTCAAAAGCTGTACTAAAAGCAAGCTTAGTGGTTTTTATACTTAGCATAGTCTGACTTTATGCTACATTATTATTCTAGCAGATCTATGAAAAAGCCCAATATACTTTTATAGCAAGCTAATTATAATATAGGATCTCAGGATGACCAAGACATAATGTTGCTCAAACTAAAGTTTCTTACTGTTTGGATGCCAGAAGGCTTAGCTATAGAGGACAAAGATTGAATGCTGTTGAAGAATATTAGATGTAAAAATCAGCTTAGTAAACAGAAAGAACTAGTAGTAAAAACTACTAAAAAACTCTAAAAGTTTGCAGCAAAATTGTTATGCTCTTTGAAATAGTCTATGAATGTCATATGTTTATCCAAACACATCCAATTTATCCAACTCCATTGCAGATAATGCTTATATAAGCTCTACTCTGTCCAAAACATCTATATAAATAAATATCTTCCTTCTAGTCTATATACTACTCCTAGTATATGGTTTTCTCTTATGCCCAATCACTCTATTACTGATTATATAGCTTCTCATGATTTCCATGGAACTTTAGACTTAATTTCTGAGGACTTGAGTATACTTAGAATAATTACCTTACTTTTCTGATCCTTAGATAACATTAGTATCAATATTTAAGATGTTTAGATACTATATAGTTCTTTAGCTTGAAAATCAACTAGTATAGTGTACTTTTTTGAGCGTTCATGCTCAAAAGTTTGACTTTCTCCATAATCCACTTCTTATTATAATTCTCTTCCTAAATATAACTATTATAACATATAGAGGTGTAGCATATCTGCTAAAGCCAAGATCATCCAGAATTCACATCCATATATATCAGATAATGCTCCTACACTCTTTTCATATTTTTTCTAATTTTCCTACAGATAGTTTCCTTTTCTAAGCATATTTCTTATCTGACAATAAACAAATGATTTCACAGTAAGATCTATTTTTCTAGCTTTGTGGACTTTACAGACTCTTATAAGCCACTATCAGCTTCTGTTATCAAACCTTATTAAAATTTCTACTATAAGCTTTCTTTCTTTCTTCTCTAGTAGATTTCTAAGTATTTCTATTAGAGTTTCTAACTATCTGGCTATCATTATTCTTTCCTTATATCAGTATTGTTTTATTAGATTAGAATAGAGTCTATTCAGTATTTAAAATATTTGCTATTTCTAGGAGTTCTCATTCTATTTTCTTAGAACTTTCTGGAAATAAGTACTACTTGTACTTATTGCTTATACTAATATACTTAGAACTTTCTGAAGATTATAAACTTTGTATACTTTGTCTAGTTGTCTTAATAGATTTATAGAGTAATCAAATATAAAGTAGAACTAGGTTTGTTAAAGTTAAAAAAAAGTAAACTTTATTTTCTTTTTACTTCTTTTTATTTTTATTTTCCTTTTTATTTATTTTCTTATTTTGAACTTAGGATTAGAATTATAACATGATGTCAAAATACTTTCTTTTTTCTTACCACCATCTTATATGGTAGTACTCCAATAAATTTTAACAAATATATCATTTCTCTTTGACTTAAGTATACAACCTAATTCTCAAAAGCCTCTCAAGAATACAGCAATAGATATGAAGGTCAATATCCTCAGAGGTCAGTCTATATCTTCAAGCACTAATAGCTTTAGAGCTATATTAGTGTATTCAGATATTTTCTCTACTATATATGCAGAACATATTCAAACTCTGACCAATAACTCTACTTGTGTCAAGTTCACAAATGGTAGACTTATGTTTTCTCTATTTTATTCTCATTTTCATTTTCATTTTGTTTTATTTTCTTATTTTTCTATTTTCAGAACATAGGGTTAGGGTTAGTGATAGTCACGAGTCATGAGATGCAGAGAATAAAGTAGAAAGTTCTAAAACAAATGACATTATACAACATAGATACCACATGTTAACCTTATATTCTACATATGGTCATTTAGGATAGGGTGCACAGTAGTGAGCATGGACCATCAGTAGTAGTATATAAGGTAGACTAGTTTGTAAAGGGATCTTTATTGAGTTCTCTTGTATCACTCCTATATAAGAGTTATTCTTTTGTTCCACTCTTAGAACTTAAGACTATAACAACTTGGGCTAATCAAATTAAGATTAGTGAATCTGAAAAACCTACCATGTTTTATGTAATCCCAAAGATAGGGGAAACTAACAATACTAATAAGACCACAACTATAAGAACTATACCAAAATCCCATAGTATAAACAATAACAACACATATAGTCTCAAGAGTCTAGAACTCTCTACTATTCTATATTCTATCAATCAACCTATAAATCTACAATTGTGAGACAGTAGTTTCTGTCCAATTTCCATTTTTGGAATTAATGAATACTTGGAAGACAATGCTAAAAATATTGCTTAGTCACTTTATAAGATAGCTACATTCATTATATAGAGAAAACTTGAGAAGATAAAACTGCCAAAGACATACTACAAATTGTCAAGTTTGGTTTCACTGCTTAGAACTTTATCTCCTTTATTTATGAATCTAGGTGATATATGTTATAACTCAAAACCCTTAGAGTTGGATTCTGAGGTAATCTTGTATTAGATAACATGAGAAAACTCGATAGAGAGCTCTTTACAAAATAGTCTACCTTATATACTTCTATAGATGGTCTATGCTAGCTACTGTGCACTCTACTCTAAGTGACCATGTATAAAGCATGAGACCAACATGTGATGTTCATGTTGTATGACATTATTTTGTTCTAGAACCTTCTACTTCTTTCTCTCTGATCTTATGATCAATGTTGTGACCATACCATCAGATGTGACTGATGTGACAGTGTGACCAATCACTTCTAACCTAACCCCAGAGTTCTTAAAATAAAAATATGAAAATAAATCAAAATCAAAATCAAAATAAGAAAAGAAAATAACAAAGAATTAAGTCCACTTCTTATGATCTTGATAATATAAGCTAACTACTAATAAAGATAACAGCTCTTTTAAACAATGCATAGCTTTACAATTAAAGACCAACATTCCTAAAAATAAATTGGATATTAATCAGAATTTGACAAAATCTAGCAAACAAGTTAATGTTTCTATAATCTCTCTTCCTATCTCTCTAAGGCCAAGCAAAAAAGTCTTGGAAAAATTGAAGTTTTACAAATCTAAAATAACTTATTATTTTTACTCCTTTTTAAAGTGGCTGCTCATATACTCAAGCATCCAAGAGCAATATCAAGAATATTATGAAAATCAAAGAAAACTTTCTAAATATTTTTGCCAAAAAGATTGAAGAAGTTTACAAAGTTCTTAATAACACAAAGAAGAAAAAGCCCAAACTCAATATGACAAATAAGGGCTCCTTAAGAAAACAAGTAATCATTCCAATGAGTTCTACTAACTCAGAGAAATTTATAGCTATATTGAACAAATATGTAGCTAACATTAACAGTGCACTTAAGAATATTAAATCAGACATTGTTGTTGATTTCATTTAAAAATGCAATAGAGGTTTGGTTATTACCACTAACAAAGTAGTAGTAGCAAACTCAGACCTTAATACTATTGAAAACTATATTAAGAACATTGATATGATTAACTCAAATAAAATCATGAGTCTAAAACTACCTCAGTCCAAGTCATATCTCAAAATCTTGGACATCTCTTATTACATCAAAAATATGAACCTATTTATCACTACTAACATTATTGAAAGAGTTCTTCAAATAACTTATATTTCCAATGACATTGTCCTTACCTCTCACTCTTATATTATCAAAGTCTCTTTCAAATCTAACATAGCTATTATCCAAATCAATATTTGGAATTCTCAAAGTAGCTCTTATACCAAGATTCTAGTCAACAGATGCTTTAACATTAGTAGCCACATTGTAACAATTTGGAATATAAACATAAACCTTGGTATTTCCCAATACAAAAATTGCTGGAAATAAGGATACACAACTCTTATGTGCTATGCATATGGTTCTAAATGCATCAAGTATAATGGTCCTCACAAAGTTAAACATCACAGGAAGATAGCATAGTATTATAAGGCAAATTTCAAAACTAATCCCCCTAAACTTGAAACCAAGAAAGGAGAGCCCTGCCTATACTTTTTTAAGTATATCAACTATAAAGGAGAATACCAAGCTGACAATAATATATGTTCATTCTGAAGACATTGGTTTAACAAGGAATAATACTTGAAGAAATATTAAGGGCTTCATAAGAATAGAGGTAAATCAATCCACTTAGTTATGGGTGAGAAGAGCATATGATTTGAAAAAACCTAAAAATATTTTTGCAAAATGTTTGAAAAAATAGTCTCTCTACTGATATAATCTTAGAAAACAAAAAGAGTCTAATATCATCTTTATTCAAGAGCTTTTACAGTCTATCATATGAACTATTCCTAGTTTGACATCTAAAGAAGGTAATATCATTGTTGGCACCCTAATCATCTCTTGTGGACCATATTTTCATGACAATTAGTTTATGATATCAAACATCCAAGATTTATAACTTACATTAACACTCAACTCACACAATTACAATTCTCACTCACAAAAAATATAAATTACAGAGATATCAATCTCATTTCTTTCTTTAACAACAACATTATTTGTTTCATCATTAATATTTATTCTAATGAATAGCAGAATATTTTGAAATATCTAAAGAGTATTAAGGTGAATCTTAACAACATCTTCATTATGATAGAGAACTTTAACATGAGAGATAATATTTGGAATTTGACATATCTCCATCATTCTATTTATACTGACATACTAATGAAAATTGCAGATTTTTTTGATTTAAGACTTTCCATTCCTGTCAATCAAGTCTCTACTTAATATACTGATAATCCTAATGATTTGAATTCAGTAATTGACCTTATGTTCTTACAAGACAACTCAGTAGAAATCAACAATAATTTTATTTTACCAGAATTATCAAGTCCTTCAGATCATACTTCTTTGACAGTTGACATTATCATCAATGAGGGATTCTTTCAGAACAAGTGATAAGCAATCATCAAGAACAGAGAAAGAGTTTATCAATTCAAGAATGCTATAGATAATATTGATACTTCAAATATTTCTAACAAAGAATCACTAAAAGAAAGACTTCAAGAATATATGATTATCTTGGAATCTCTTTAGAATAAGTATTCCAAATGTATCAAAATTACTAAATGTTCTAAAGTATGGTGGAACAAAGAATGAAATATTAAACTGAATATGTACTATGCCTCCAAGTCATTGGTGGATTAGAAGCACTTCAAAAGGTTTGTCAAGAAAACCAAAAGATCTTTCTTTGATGAGAAAATTCAAGAAATCATGTCAAAGAATAAGAGACTATGAGATCTAATGAACTAGGTCAAGAAATACAAATTACCAGTCATAGAAGCATTACAGTTCAATAGACAACTGTGTATTGAACTAGAAAATCTTTGACAAGCTCTTTATCATACTTTCAATTCTGCTCAAGATTAACAAATCAATATAAGCTTACTTGATAAAATCCTATAAAATTAATATCAGAATAGCCTCCCTTGTTGTGGCAACCACTAGTTATAAAGACCAATAGAGATACAAGCAATAAATCTCAAAGACGAATATCATTGTAGGGATCATAAGAGAACTCAACATCTAGTCCACTCTTACCCAATCTAGGCCTATGACCTTATTTCATGTGATATTTCATGTGATTGCAGTCACATACCTCTTCATCATCCAAAAAGAAAAATATTAGTGTCTAAGTACACTATAACATCCCTTCTCTAAAGAGAAATTTAAAGATACCATCAAAAAATACAGTAGCTTATTTACTCTAGACCCAGATCATATATTTTAGTACTATCTTAAAGTTCTGATGAATGATGACAAATTCTTATCAATTTCATCAATCTTGCTAATATATATATTAACATTGGTTTTTAGCTCCCACATTTCAAGATGTCTACTTCAATTATCATTTCAAAACCAAACAAAGTGGTTTATATTCCTTTAAAGACTTTTTGACCCATTGTTCTTCTCAACACACTTGGAAAACTTATTGAGAAAGTCATTAGCAAAAAATTACAAACTTAATTCATTTACTCTAATTTTGTTTATTCTAATCAACTTAGGAGATTGAAACAATGTTCCACTACAGATGCAGGCTTATATCTCACTCATCTTATTCATACTAGATAGATTAAAGATCTATATATAAGTACCTTAGCCTTTGATATCACTCAATTTTTTCCATCACTTAATCACTATTTTCTTTCAATGATTTTAAACAAAATGGATTTTGACCTAAAAATTTCATCTTTCTCTTCTAACTATTTAATCAATAGAAAAATTCAGTATATCTGTAACAATTTTGTTTCTTCTTCTTTCAGAGCAGATATAGGTGTGGATCAAGAGTCCACTCTCTGTTCAACCACTAGTCAAAAGACTAATAAAACTACTAAGGTAGACTTATAAACAAAGTGTCTCATGGGAATTACAAGGGAACTCAACAAGAAGTCCCTAATACATTTCTATACTATTTATACAAGTACATATGCTCATACATTTTAATATCATTCTTCCAGTTCCTTCTTCTAGATTCTAGGCCTATGACATCATGTCATATGACACATCATGTGATTGTGATCACAGGTTTTTTCATTATCCAATAAAAATAGATAAAAAGGAATGAAAAATATGAAAAATAGAAGCAATATCTTATATCTAATATATTTATTTCCATTCTAGATAATAGTCTTTTTATTTTTTAGGAAAAAAGCTTTGAAAAATCAAATGTTATTTTTTTCTGTAGTTACAACATCATTTTCTCTCTTTTCAAACAATTCATACTCATTATCAAACATAGCAAATCAGAGCTTTTTCATTTTTCTAAATCTACAAAAAATTTAATTCTTCTTCTTTGAATCTTGGTTGTTTAGGAGGTCCTATTTTATAGTCAAAGGATACTTGGAGATATCTAGATTTCATTTTTGATAGAAAACTCTCTTTTCAACAACACATCCACTTTTATTCCAACAAAATCCTATTGATAATTAAGAGCATAAAGATGTTAGATAACTCTACCAGAGAATTAACACCCTTACACAAGTGATTATTATACAGAACATACATTATTTCTATTGTACTCTATGAATTCCCTCTATAATACTTAAGTGCTCTTTAGTCTACTCTCTAAAAGAGTTAAGAAAAATATGCCAAAAAGCAGCAACATAGATCATTAGAGCTTTTTGTACTTTACTCACATGGGAAATTGAGGTTATTGCTGGCTTCATTCCTATATATCTTTATCTTGACAAAAACAGTAAAAGACAACAACTGAGAATAGTATCTCTTCTATCAAATTATACTCTTAAGTCTTTCTTAGAAGATTAACATTCAAAGAAAACAAAATCCCATCAATTATCTTTGAAAAACTTGACTTTTAAACAATAACAAAAGGTCAAGAGTTATGTTATAGACTCCAACAATCATTTTAACAGTCTTTTCCCTTCTTTTAATAATCTTCATAAAGAAATTTCATCTGGGTTTTGTTTAGTAGACAATTTCCCTAATTGTTTCTCTTTTTATATAGTGAACTGCAAAGGAAATAAATCAAGAATACTCATATTTGCAATCTTGATAAAATATCTGAAAACTCCCTCTCAAATTCAAAAATAGTTATTGTCATTTCTGATGCTAGCAACAATGTTGCTACTTTAGTATTACACATCTACTCTGATAGTATTATTCTAGCCAAAATAATCCATTACACTAGTAATATTACTTCTACTAAAGTAGAATTATTTACAATCAGATATAGTATCAACAAAGCTGTTCAAGTGCATAATATAACACATATTAGCATCATCATCATCACTGATATCATCCACTCTGTAAAACAGATTTTTGACTCATCCCTCCATCCTTACCAACTACAGTCCATCACAATCTTTCAAGATCTTAGAGTCTTTTTTATTAAAAACTCTAACAACTCTATCATCTTCTAGGATTGTTCCAGCAGTGCCAAATGAATTCATCATTTGGTTGTTGATAAAGAGACTAAACAGCTCAACTATATTACTAATGTCCCATGTAAATTGTCATGGGACTTTAACAAGAAAGAAAAATATAATTTGATTATATAAGAGTAGTAAATAACATTTCAAGCAGTGGACTACAAAGAAAACCATTTTATCAATCTTCTCAATGACAATTATCTTTCTACTAAGCTTACTTATATAAAAGGTGGTGCTTAGCTCAAACTTCTCAGTCACTCTAACTCTTTGTGTGCAAGAGTAACTAGAGCTATTACTAATCATGTCTCATAGACAAATATTGTCTAAGGTTTTTTCCCAAAGAAAACTTCAATTGTCTATGTAGAATATATTCAATCAAATCTAGATATCATATTTTCTATGAGTACAGAAGATATAACAATTACTAGAATCCTAACAGTAAGTCTCTAAAACATTTTGTTGCATTCTTTAAATTTAATCTAGAAGTATTTTTCTTCCATAAAGAAATTACTTAATAGTAGTACCACTGTTATTATATTACTTAGTATTAAGTAGTTTATTCTATATTTTTCCTTTTTCTTTTCTTTTCTTTCTTTTTCTCTTTCTCATTCTTATTTATATAAGTAATTATGTTGTAGCTACTATGGTCTACCACCATGTTCTATATAATAGATTGATAATCTTGAAAATGAATAAAAAATCATAGCATGATGTTACATGTCACAGTCACAATCACACAATCACATGCCATACAGAAGAATATAGAAGATTCCAGAACAATAATATTATATAGCATGTTCACTATATATTAATTTTATAGATAATATATGATCTTTAGGATAGGTTAGATTTCATATAGTACAGACCACTAGCCTAGCATATATATGATAATTTGTACTAGAAACTTTATTAAGTTCTCTTATATTAACCTAATACAAGGTCTTTTTCTTGACTTAACTTTTAGTCTTAAATTGTAATAAGATTGATCTATACTAGAAGAGTATATGTAAACTAAAAGGAAGATACCCACTTCCACAAATATTTTGATGAGCACTTTCCAATATAAGGCAAATTATATAAATTCATCTAACTATTCTAGAAATAATAATCAATAAAACTTGTAGTTACTAATAATCTAATATCTCAGTAATTTGTCATCACATTTATATATCCCACATATATACAAATAGCCTTTATTTGAATATTTCCAATTTAACATCCTTATAAGTATAATTTCTTGTGATAGTATTCCAAATTAACTTAACTAATGGATAAGAGAAAACAACAACAAGTGTAAAGTTAGAAAGTTATTGAGCAAGTAGAGAGTGAGAAATACTCTTATTCCAATTCCAGGTATTAATAGCTTCTTAAGTAATAGTAGGAGTAGTAGTGCCAGGAAGTGCAGAAATTAGTATATATGATGTAAGAAGACCCAACTTTCAACACTGAATCCCATAGGCTTTTCTATAGACTTTCCTACCTTGCCCTATTGCTAGAAAACACTGTTAGACTCTATGCTTGTACACCACCTCTCTAAAAGACCTCTAAGATTGTTGCTAGTTACTTTCTATTCACATAAAGTATACTCTGTCTTTTTAAATAATGTTTTAGACATTTCTACCCATAGTTTCTAACCATCTTCATACTATCATTCTAATAGTTAGCTGTCAAGAGACCTGCTTTTATAAGTATCCAAACCTTTGTCTCTAATCCTGCTGAACTCTGCAATACTCCTCAAGCCAATGCTATTATATCTTATAGTCAATTCTTATAGGATGTTGCTCAATATTCCAATACTGCTCTGCCCTAATTATTTCTGTTGAGAGTTTCTCTTCTTTCCTGGCAATTATTCTAAATACTTCTATGGGGGTTCCTAATTATCTGGTCACTATCATTTCTTAGTTATATTAGTATTGTTTCATCAGATTAAAATGCATTCTGATAGTATTTAGAATAGTTGTCATTCCCAGAAGTCCTCATTCTATTTTCTTAAGACTTCCTGGAAATGAGTACTATCAAACCATATTTTCCTAGAGAATGTGAAAGTCTGCAAAACTCTGCAACTCACCCTAACATTAGTTCAGCATTTTTTTACTAAATTGCAATAGACAGTAGGATATTTACAATAGTAGCCATCTTTGAAAAACCTTATCCTATTTTTCAAAGTTATATTATACTTGATTAGTATATTATATAATATTATCATGGTATGCTTGAACTTTGATATCTTATTTTGATTTTCTTTTCCTTTTATCTATTTTTTTGATTTTATTTTCATTTTTAGATAATAAAGAGGCATGTGACCACAGTCACATGATGTGATGTCATAAGTCAAAAATGTAGTAAAAGAAACTGGAACAATTATTAGAGTTGTAAATATTAAACTTTATTTCATCTTTCTTTTTTATTTTGTTTTCATTTTTGTTTCTCTTTATTTAGGGTTAGGTTTTAGCATGACATCATGGTCACACAGTCATGTGATTATAAGGAAATAGGATAGAAGCTTCTGGAATGATGATATCATACAATGTGCTTAACATATGTTAGCCTCAATGTTTATATATGACCTTTAGAGTAGGTTAAATGTAGTAGTAAACAAAAACCAGCAAGGGTAGTATATAATGTAGATACATTATACTAAAAACTCCATTGAGTTCTCTTGTAATCTCCATAAGATATTTTATCTTTAAGTTTACTTAACTAGTCTATTGGTTATCTTGACTAGTGGTTACTACAACAAATATGTACTTAGATTTTTTTAAAGACTTGTACTCCACATACTTCATTTAGTTGCCTTAATAGGTAAGGACTATATAGAAGGAAACAATACTGGATAGGATATACTATCATCAAAATACTTCTACAGCACTTTTTCTTGAACTACAATCTGGAAATGGAGCACAAAAATTGTTCAGTTTATCTGATACATATCCAGCTTAGACACAGAAGTAGGTAAAACATCATTTGTGATATTGGACATATTTTCTTCAGTAGAGTAAGCTTGTTTCTTCTAGTAAGACAATAGAGTAAGACCTATAATCTGTAAGAATAATTGTTACTTGAAATGACATAAAAACTAAGATATTATCTTGGACACCCATTTGATAATATTTACTATCTAAATACTGTATTAATAGAAACAATATCTAAGACAAATTCTAACCAAGGAAAGAGCTATAGATATTGTTATGAGTTTTACCATTTTAACAATCCTCACTTATCAAAAGTAGTATACTACAAGGGAAATCTCAGCTATTCACAAATCTTTGTATAATGCTGAAATAAGTCTAGGTTATCCTATGGAAAGTACTTGTGTAACTAATTAGATACCTTAGTATATTCTACAATAGATATGAAATAAACCAGCTGTTCAATAACCTTTGTGTAATACTGAGTATGTTCTATAGTAAGTGTTATGATCTAAAACCCTTAGAGTTGGATAATAGAACCACTCTTGTATTGAGTAACACAAGAGAACTCGATAGAGATCCCTTTACAAAGTAGTCTACCTTATATACTACTACCAATGGTCCATGCTCACTACTGTGCATCCTACCCTAATCGACCATGTGTAGAACATGAGGCCAACATGTGTTATCCATGTTGTATGACATTACTTGTTCTAGATCC
>Ga0157359_1000598_pt1 | contig 13490 bp, 6 predicted proteins | sample AttcapACBM3_FD_111482 | JGI IMG/M metagenome (GOLD analysis project Ga0157359, IMG submission 111482) | Fungus gardens microbial communities from leaf cutter ant in Botucatu, State of São Paulo, Brazil - Atta capiguara ACBM3 | ecosystem: Host-associated > Fungi > Mycelium > Unclassified ...
GGAACCTTGCCCTTACCCTTGTGCTTTTGGTTAGTAACCAGAGTGAAAGCAACTTCTTCAATCTCTAGTGCATTAACAGCCATCTCCACATTAGAAGAAGTTGGAATAGGAATAGAACTATAAACAGTTCTCATAGCCTCCACAAGAGTGGGAGCATCAGGTTGAGGTAAGATCTTGAAGTGATCCCAACTAGCCTCAGAGACAGCCTGAAACAGTATCCAAATATAAGAGCCAATTCCTAAAACAGAAGAAAATTGTTCAATAGAGCAACCCTTAAGAGAGCACTTTTGGATAAAGCATGCAAGACACCTTAGTAAGGTAGCAAGCACTTTAGCATCAGCCTCAAGATGCATGTCACAGCCAGACAGTAATGTTACATGGTAGTTATCGTTCCACAAGTCAGTATCATATATGATATTATGTGTCACAGAGTGTGACAAAGTATGTGACAATATGTCACTGTCATGCGTCACATTATGCTGACCAGTTATGTCATACTCCTTTCCTAATTGGGGAGCTGACTCAGCTAATCCATGGATTATGTTCAATAGTCCAAGCATAGGAGCTTGGGGCCTCTAGATAGCTTGGGAGGCTGTTTCTGGCCCAAAAACCAAGTCCCTGCCCTCCTCAGCAGACACCTGGTCATCCCAACTCATAGTAGATGCTTTCCCTTCAGGAATAAGAGCAAGAAAAGCAGTAGGAAGCTTCAGAAAAGGCAATCTTTTGGAAGAGAACTTGCCTATAGTTATCCTTGGGGCAGTAGGTGTCTTGGGGTCAGAATCCACACTCTCCTCCTCACTTTCTCCTGAAGAGGATGAAGATAAAGCCTCCAGGGAAGGGTTTCTTGAGGTAGAAGAAGCAGAGACACTTCTAGAAGAGTGCCTTGCAATACAACAAGTTTGAGGTCTTCCTCTGGAATGAACTTACTTACCAGCTCTAGAACTGGTCCTGGAGATGAGATTCAGAGAGTCCGGAGACTCACCAACATGTTGTGAACTGTCCTGGAGGCTAGGAGGAAGTGTAGGATTTTTGTTTGAATTTTTCGGAATTTTCAGATTAACCATGGTGGTGGTTAAAGAAAGAGAAGTTTTTAGAACCACAGACTGTTAGCTTGGTGTTACAAGGCCAATCCCAAGTCCAATCCTTCTAAAGAGGCTACTGTAGCTGGAGTGCTCTATCCCCACACTTTCAAGTGTCTGAACTACAGGGGTGACCACTCTGCTGACAACAACAAGTGTTCCTTTTAGTGCCATTGCTTTAACAAGCAGTAGCATGCTAACAAGACCACAGTACTATCAATGGTCCCATCTGACTTAACAGCCTAAGCCTGCCAAGTAGGTCAGCATGGAGTTGCACCCATGTAGTACTTTAGGTAGGTTTTCCTGCATCCTAGTAATTCCAACACTCTGGCTTCAACTTGAGCCTGAACTAGTCATTATTATACCAGCAGACTGATAGTGAATATAGATCTCTCAAGCCAGAGGAGGAGAACTACCCCATTCTGCTACGGTCCAGTTCTAGCAGAGACACTACTCTCTGCTGTATCTTCCTGTTCACTAGCAGGTGGTTTGCTTATGCCTATAGGCATGGATTCCCAACCTGTCCAGAGTTACTGCCTTGCCACCTACCAACCTAGTGAGTGCCCCAGAACAGGTCTGGACTAGGAGTTGTTTCCACAGTGTGACTAACTACCTCTAAGTCATACAACTTAGAGATATAGGGTGTCCTGTTCCTATCCTAGCTTTACCAGCCAGATTTATACCAAACAGTGGGCTAAGCCCTTAACCAATTAGCCCCTTAGAATCTGATCCAACTAGGTGAGTTTGTGCCAAACAGTAGGCAGAGCCTTTAACCAATCAGCTTCCCAAGATCAGATTGTTATTACTCTTGTTCCCCATTTTATATTGACCTATTCTTTCAGTTCTAGTTACAGGTATTACTAGACATAGTGCTTACAATGAGAACTAGTCTGACTACTTGGCCTTGCAAAATATACAGATCCTACCTCCTAGGAAGTCTATTGCCAGACCTTGCATCCTGGCAGCAGTGTAAATGCTTGCTAGTCTTATAGTATACACCAATTATAGGAACCAAGAATCCTAGTGGTTGCCATATAATATTACTACCACATGGTCACAAAGTTAAGATATTTATGCTTGGAGAAAATTAAACCCTTAACCTTTTGAACACTCACTCAAGTGCTCTCATCAGGTCTTCAGTGATTGAAACCACTAGGCTACTGGAGTTTTTTTGCTTCTAGGTGTTCTTTTTACTGTTGGAGATGTAGGAAGTGCTCAAAGCCTGCTACAATGTCTCTGTTTCAGGTTCTGACCATATTACTTGGTGGTATTTCAAGCTTATCTTAGCTAGTACACCTATGCTATAGGTATTCTCTCCTTAGCCAATGCCTGTCTATCACTTTATCACTGGCCTAGATATTTCAAGAAGTCAGTCTCTATGATTATACCCAAGTCAGGCAAGTCTGTTTATAATACTCCTAAGGTTTTTAAGCCTATTGTTCTGCTTAACACTCTGAACAAGCTTATTAAGAAGATAATTGCCAGATAACTTCAGTTTGATGCTGTCAAGTATGGCATTCTCTATTCCAACCAGCTTGGAGGTATAGCTCAATAGTCTACTGAAGATACTGGTGTATTTTTGACTCATTTGATATAAGCTAGCTGGGCCAAGGATCTTAAAACAAGTATTATTGCTTTTAATATTGCACAATTCTTTCCTTTTTTGAATCACAGTATACTTACTTTGATTCTTAAACATTTTGGCTTTCTAGACTATGTTATGGACTTCTTTTCTAATTATGTTATAGGTAGATCAACCCAATATTCTTGAAATTTATTTCTTTTTAGAGCCTATGATGCAAATATAGGTGTAGGGCAAAGTTCTGCATTATCTCCTATTCTTTCTATACTTTATATTGCTCCTCTTATTCATATTTTTGAACATAAAGCTCAAGCTCTCAACTTGAATACTTCTATTCTTTCATTTGTTGACAATGGTCTTTTAATTTCTCAGGAAAAAACATATAATATAATACTTCCAGAGCTTTATAGTAGCTATAGAGTAGTTATAGACTTGATGGTGATATTTGGCTTGGTCATAGAACATGACAAGTCAGAGATCTTTCATTTTTCTAAAACACATAATGACTCTAACCCAGAGCTAGACCTCTCAGCAATTGGTGCCCTTATACTCAAACCCAAGACATACTGGAGATACTTGGGCTTCTACTTTGATCAACATCTGTCCTTCAAGAAATATATTTACTATTACTCTACCAAGACATTATCAATGGTTAAAGCAATAGGAATACTTGGAAATTCAACTAGAGGCCTCTTCTCACTTTTCTCCACTCTTATTGTTATCACTGATATAAGTGTTATACTTTCTAGATACATGCAGGCTGTCTTTGCTGTCTATATTTGGAATCTAGGCCAATAAGTGTTGTCTTTCAAGGCTCTAGCTAGTAAAATCACTGCTTCTGATGCTGAGTTATTTGCTATAAGACTAGGCATTGCTAAAGCTATTAGTATGGTTATAAAATGCATTATATTCATCAATAACTTACCAAAATCTGCTAGATGAGCAGTAGATCCTTCAATATACTCTAGACAAGCCTATTCTTTGGCTATCTGCTCTGCTCTTAGGTTGTTCTTTTCTTAAGGCCATGGTTATAAGATTGACTTCTAAGACTGTTCAAGCAAGACTGAGTGGTCCCTTCACCAACTGGTCCATAAAAATGTGACTAACACTAGGGTAGCTGCTGAACTCTATTCAGCAACTTCTATTGACTTTATATACTTTAAAAGCATCATATCTTACCTAGATATCTGGAGAACATTCTTTAACCATTCCATTATCTAAGATCAATACTTTTTCCCTTTCAGAGACAGAAATTGTAAAATTCTCCAGCTTAGTTACCCTAAAGATGGTAACTGGCTCTCTTATATTGGTCAGTCAATCATATTATATACCAGGGCAACTAGAGCCATTCTTAACCATACTTTTATTAGAGAGCACAGATAGCACTTTTACTCTGTAGAGTGCACTCAGTATTTGTGTGGCTACTACCAGATGGAAACATGTTGACACATCTTTGCAAACTGCCTTAAGTTTCCTCATAGTCTCTTGATTGATGCATCTCCATCAATTAAGGACTTTGTTGATTTTTTGAAGGAGCATCCAAGTGTATTTGTCTTCTCTCTTCAAGAATAACCATCTACTCCTCCTGAGCCTCTATAAGTGCTAGCTTTTCTGATTTTGTAGATAAATTCTTAGTTTTTCTTTTCTCAGTTTCCTCTAATTTTGTATTCTCAGTATGATAAGTTTTTCTAGACTTGGACATATAATAAGTAGGTTAGTTACAAGTAATCTTTATCTAGATTTCTTTTTGATTTCTTTTAACTCTAATAGTATCTTTATATACTTATGAAGAGAGATTCTATCTTTTGAGGCCTTAAAAACTATAAACTACTTATTATAGATAGTCTGCTACAGACTGCAATTAAGCACTGTGTAATAAATTTTTGAACAAAAAAAAAGGTAATAGTTAAAGAAAGAGAAGTATAGGTGACTGAGTTAGTATAACTACTAATATTTGAGTAGTAGATAGGAATAGAAAGCATTAGAATTGAGCACACAAAACTGTAGGAGTCTGCTAAATCTCTTAGAGTCTGGTTAGCCACAAGATGTGATGAAAGAAAGGAATTTTATCTAGCATCTCTAATATCAAAGTTTTCTTCCATGTACAACAAGTTAGAGATGCTTAGAGCTTTACTTTGACTATAGTATGAAGGTCATTATTATGATTTAAGTTCTTGAATAAAGATAAAAAACAACTTTTGTATTGAGTAACATAAAAAAACTCAATAGAGTTTTACTTATTCTAGAATCTTTTATATTCTTCTTTATATTATCTAATTGTGTAATCTGTAACTGTAACAGATGTTACACTTTTGTCATGTATAATATCACCTCACACCCTTTGTCTATATCCAAAAATAAAGAAAGGTGAAAATAAAAACTAAAAGAAAGTAAATGGAAAAATAAAAAATAAAAATAAAATTGAAAGGAAATAAAATCAAAACTAAGTTCATTATTCACAACTCTAATAGTCATTTGAGTAAATGTTTGCAAGAAACTGGCATCTGCCATAGAAGCTAGATGTTCCTATAGCTAACTATATCTCTTTTGAGAGCAAAACAAAGTCTAGAATAGATAAAACATATAACTCTAGGCATTTTCTCAAAGTCCTGTAGAAATCAAACCACCTGTGTCTATTCTGGATGAATAGAAACATTAACCACTTCCTAGCCACTAAGACTTATAGTAAATGGTGCAAATTAAATAAAGTTCCAGAAAGGTTTCTGGATAAATAGAATATTGTACAAGTTCTTTTAGAACTCTAAAAAACTATTAACTAGTACATAGTTCTTCCAAATATTCTGTGAATAAATACAGAACATGTTAGTTGTGTTATTATATGCTTAAACCCTGATATTTTATTTTGATTTTCTTTTTTTATTTATTTTTCTTTTTCTTTTTTTAATTTCTTGGATAATAAAGGTAGTGACTGCAGTTATATAACATGTCACATAACAACTATATTATAGATCTAGAACATTATAAAAATAATTAAAAGGAATGATATTAAGACATATATCTATAATATGTCAACCTCATGATATACTCATAGATAACATATAGATCTTAGAGTAGGATTATTTATCATTAGCACAGACCATGTGTAAGTAGTATATATAGTATAAAAATGTATTGGAAACTTCTTGTCAAGTTCTTTTATAATTTTCATGAAATACTTTACTTATAAGTTTACTTAGCATACTGTTAACTATCTTAGTTAGTAGTTGCTACAACAAGTTATACCAAACATACTCAATGACTACTCCTACTAGAGCTATTGGTAGTACTATAATTAGCTTATTTAGAGCATACTTTAGCAGCTTTGTTAGTATACTACTACTTGTCAAAGTAATAGTACCAGAAGAAACACTTGTTATTGTCAGCAGAATAGTTATCTGTCAGAGTTGAAGACAGTAGACTTAACTTTTCTTTCATTTTTTCTTTTCTATTTTATTTTATTTTAGACTTTAGGAGAGGATTTAGTATGATATCATATGTAACTGTTACAGAATATCATAAGTCATGGTTATACAATCAGATGTCATAATGGAATATTGTAGAAAGTCCTGATATTATACAATATGTTTCACACATATTAATCTTAAGGATAATGTATGGCTCTTTAGAGTAGACTAATGGTAGTAATAGCATGGACCAGTAGTCTAGTATATATAAAGTAGATAATCTTGTACTTGAAACTCTATTGAGTTCTTTTATGTTAACTCTAACACAAGGTTTTTTTCTTTTTGACTTACTTTAAAGTCTTGAGTTTGTAACATCATTCTTATAGTTCAAACACTTGAAAGTGTGAGGACAAGGTGCACTAGCTATAATTACCTCTCTAGAAGGGCTAGACTTGGGATTGGCCTTGCAACACCAAGTTAACAGTCTGTGGTTCTCAACTCTATGAAAACTACTATATTTCTGACATTTAACACCTTGAGCACAACAAGCATGTGTAGAATGTCTCCAGTACCAGCAATTGCAATACTGGGCCACTCCATGGTGCATAGCAGTCTCTCTGACTGTGACAGTATAGTACTCAAAATTAAATGAGCGGTTAATAAATGTCTTACCTTTAGAACCCTTCTGAGAATCCCAAATATCAATCCAGATCACAGACATGTCAGAGCTGGGAAAAGTCTTCATAATATGAGACATAAATACTAAAGTAACACTTTCAAAGAAAGGAGAATTAGAGAAAGCCTCAGCCATCTGGGTAGAAGTAATAGAAAGAAACAAGTTGGGGTCTTAATAGAGAATACTCAAAATCTTTAGAAAAGACTTGGATTGAGACAAGTGAGGTCCTATCTTAGTAACCTTACTAAGACTAGCAGTCTTTTTTAACCACTGCTAAGAAGCTGGTTAAGTGGTCTTATCTTAGAACTGCTACTTTTTCTTTACAACATATACTAGTGTTTTTACTTAGTGCTAGAAACTCAAAGGGTGTTAGCTCTCACCCACAATTACTTGTTCTCTTAAACAACATTCAGTGTGCTTGTTTGAATAATGATTATTCTGCTCATTTAGAGTCTTTTTTTATCTTGAGACTTTTTTTCTCCACTCTTATTGTTGTCACTGATGTAAATGCTATACTCTCCAGAAACATGCAAGCCATCTCTGCTATGCATTTCTGGAGACTAGACCACAAGATGTCATTTTCAAAGACTCCAGCTAGTAAAACAACTACTTCTAATGCTGAGCTGTTTGCTATAAGACTAGGAGTTTCTAAGGCTAACACATAATTCTCATTACTGACTCTCTAAGCTCTGATAGAAGATCAGTTGATCCCTCAGTATACTCTAGACAAGTCTACTTCTTGACTATTTGCTCTGCACTTAGATTGTTCTTTAGTAGTGTCTTAACTGTAGAAATTATTTAGGACTGCTTAAGCAAGACTGAATGAATGTCATCCAGCAATATCTATTGACTTTCTTTGTTCCAAGAATGTTCTTTCCTGTCTAGACACTTAGAGAACCATCTTCAATTATTCTATAGTTCAGAGGCACTATTTTCTAACTTTGAGAGGTAAGAATCACAAACTTCTTTATCCTAGCTACTCTAAAGATAGTAGTTGGCTTTCTTATACTGACAAGTCAGTTACACTATGTGCTAGAAGTAACTAAAGCTATTCTTAACTATGCTCCTATTGGGAAGTACAGATAGTGCTTTTTCTCTACAAAGTGTACCTAATGTCTGTGTGGCCATTATCAGGTAGAAACATGTTAACAAATCTTTGCAAAATACTCCATGTTTGTTTATAGTCCCTTGATTGACTTATATCCATCAATTGAGAACTTTGTTGATTTCTTAAAGGAGAATCTAAGTGCATTTGCCTTCTCTTCTCAAGAGTAATCTCCCACTCCTTCTAAGCCTTTATAAGTGTTCTCTTAGTCTGCTTTTCCATTTCTGTAGATAGTTTCTCAGTCTATTTCTCTCAGTTTCTCTATATTTCTCCTTGATTTCTATTGTCACTAGTAGTATCTCTTTGCCTGTAAAAGGGGTTTCTGTTTTCTAAGGCAAAAATTGTAAACTACTTGTAGTAGATAGTCTGCTATAGACTGCAATCAAGTACCATGTAATAAATTGTTGAAAAAAAAGGTGGAGAAGATAATAGAGTTTGTGAAAAGAATTAAAAAGAGACAGAAGCAGCACTAGGAAAAGTACAGAAGAAGATAAAGTAGTAAGTAGATAAGAAAAGGAAAGAAGCTAAAGAGTAAAAGAAGAGTAATAAGGTGATGCTGAGTACAAAAGATCTGGTGTTTAAAGAGAGACTAGCAAAGAAACTAGTAGACTAATATATTGGTTCATATATTATTGAAGAAGTAGTATCTACTAATACAGTTAAACTAAGACTGCTAACTTTAATGAGAATTCACCTAGTTGTAAATATCAGTTGAGTAGTATAGTATAGGAAACAAGTGAAGGAACAGAAGTTAGAAGAGGAGAAACCAATGGAAGTAAATGGAGTAGGAGAGTGAGAAGTAAAGAAAATATTAAACAAAAGAAAAGTACAAGAAGTAATAAAGTATTTAATATAATAGAAGAAGTTTACAGCAGAGAATAATATATGGGAAAGAAAAGAGAACTTGAAGAATGCAAAGAAAGCAGTAGTAGAATTTGAAGAAAGGCTGAGCACAGAAATAAAAAGACAAGAGAAGTTAAAAAGAATAGAGAAAAGTAACTTTAAGAGAGAAGAATTATTAGGGAAGTATATGGCAAAGATGTTGTATAGATGGAATGATGGAAAGTTTGAAGAGAAGTATTCAAAGAAGTTGGAAAGAAACTGACAAAAATGAAAGTCTGTTTCTCCAAAGGAGAAATCTTAAAAAAGAGATAATATTAGAGTTAAGATAATAGACTTTGTTTTTCTTTTTATTTATTTTTCTATTTTGAACTTAGGGTTAGAGTATAGCATAACATTATATGTGACTGTCACAAACTGTCACACATGTCACAGTCACATAATTATATATCACATAGAAGAATATAGAAGGTTTCAGAATAATAATATCATATAACATCTTATTAGATATAGTTCATACCAGAGGGCAAAAATCTATAGGATTGGCTTGGGAATATATAAAGTATGTAAAACTCTGTGTATGTAAAACTCTGTGTTAGAAGCTTAATGATGTGGACTTGTTGGAACAATCTTGGCTTTAACTTATATATTGCACTATCTATCTGTTACTTAGTTGCAATTTTAGAGAATTGGATGGATTTTAAAGTAAGGGTGAGTGCTAATATTAATGTGTTATTATTAAATACTAGGGATTGAGTTTAATAGAAGCTTATCCTCATTAATTATCAGGCTAACAAATTACAGTGTAACTACTAGTCTTATATATATAAGTTAGATTTATAGGAGATGTTAGAGAGTTTCAGTATATAGCTCAAATAGAGGTCTCAGTGATAAAATACTAAAAGAGTTGGATAGAGGAACACTGCCATAAAAGGCCAAATTCAATAGGAGTATCTCTGTTATGGAAGACTGAATACTTGAATTATTGCATTATCACTGTGGAAACATCTTTTTTGTTACAAACTCAAGTCCTTAGTATTGGACAAGTGAATGAATCTTATAGAACTTGATAGAGAACTCTATACAAAAACATCTGTCTTATATACTAACTATGATAGTCTGTGCTACTACTTTTCTAGCCTACCCTAAAGACCATGTATTTGCCTTAAGGCCAACATGTGTACTATATATTGTTATGACATCATCTATCCAGAACCTTCTATATCCTTCTCTGTGACCTTGTGACTTGTGACCATGTCATCTGATGTGACTGATGTGTGACAGTGTAATATTGTCACCCTAATCCTAACCCTAGGTTCAAGAAATAGAAAATGAATCAATAGAAAATAAAACAGAAATATTAAACAAAAAAACTAGCATCTAAACTTTGTATTTCTGATATTTTTGGAATGGACTTGACATATAATACATATTTACTACATATTAATCTTATAAATAATATATGGTCTTTAAAGTAGGTTAGATTTTGTATAGCATAAACCACTGGTCTAGTGTATATAAGATAGACACTTTGTATTAAGAATTTTATTAAGTTCTTTTATGTAAATCCTATACAAGGTTTCTTTATTAACTTGATTCTTTAAGTTTTTAATTATAACAGATGGAATATTTAATAAGGAGAAGCCAAGAAAACACTATAAAAGTTTTGAAAATACTATAGCTTGTTTGTTACAATCCTGAAATTAACTAGTGAATAGGAAAGATAAAGATAACAAAGTGTCTAAAGAAGTATGGAAAGTAATAGAAACCAAAGCAGAAAAAATTAAGATAGCAAAAATAAAAGAAAAAAGCAAGAAATAAGAAGAGAAGAAATAGAAAAAGGAAGAGAAAAAGAAAAAGAAAACTAAAAATGGAGAAAATAATAAAAGTAAAGAAAATAGCAAAAGAATAAGAGATTTGGGAGGAGAAAGCAACAAAGTTTGAAGAAGAGGCTAAGAAATCAGTATTTTCAAGAGTCTATAAGTAAATTCATATTTTTTAAAAGAAGGTAAGTAAGAGAATTCTAATGAAAAAGATTTTGTCTAGAAAGGAGAAATGTATGAGCTTATAGATGAACAATTGAAAAAAAGGTATATTAAATCTTCAAAGTCACTTTAAATGGCACTGGTATTTTTTGTAGAAAAGAAGGATGATAAGAAAAAAATAATTTGGAATTATAGGTATCTAAATAAATGGATTATAGAAAACAATTATTAGAGTTATAATAATATACAGATAAAAGAGAAAGATGAGTAAAAGACAGCATTCATAATATTAGAAAGGTTGTTTAAACTAACAGTAATGTTTTTAGCTTAATAAACTCATCTATGATATTTCAAACAATAATGAATCAGATTTTATAAGAATTTATCAACACCAGAGAAGTAGCAAGCTTTATAAATGGTATTATAGCAGAAATAGAAGAAAAAAAGGAGTATAATGAAGTAGTAGGAAAAGTAGTAAAGAGATTGATAGAAAACAATTTGTATATAAAATTAGAAAAATGCAAGTGGAAAGTTAAAGAGGTAGAATTTGTGAGAGTAGTAATAGGACTGAAAAAAAATATTATAGGTGGTTCATTAAAGATTTTATATCTATAGCTAGACTACTATATAATATAGTGAAAAAAGATAAAAAAATAAGACTGGACAGAAAAGTATTTAAGAAGCTGAAGAAAATATTTATAAAGAAACTGGTGTTGATAGTACTAGATTTAGATAAGAATAAAAATAGATGTGTTAGACTATGCAAAAGAAGAGATTTTGTGAATAAAATGTGAAAATAGATAGTAAAAACTAGTAGTATACTTATTAAAGTTTTAAAATAAGACTAAGAGAAATTATGAAATTCATAACAAGAAAATATTGGCAGTATAGAATTGAAAGTATTTATTAAAAGACATTAAGTTTAAATTCAAGATTTGAACTAACTATAAAAACTATTACAAAATGAACTACTTACTTATTTGTGATATCTGAATCTTAGATGTACTTTAAAAGATTTATAAGTAATTTAGAAGTTCAAGAAAATGATGATAATGATTGATGATTGATGTTATTAAGTCTGAGATTTAATTCTCAAATACAGATATATATATACAAAATAGTAATAGTTTGTATACAAGCTATTTTCATCATATAATTAATACTTTATATCTAATAAGGCTGTTATCTGTTATAGCAGATATCAGACTAATTTTAGAAAATAATTAATTATATTACATTGATATACTTGTATCTCTATGAATACTGATCTATATATTATCAGAAATAGTTTGATACATACTTCTCAATTGTATAAATTTGTTTAGTTGTTTTTGAGATGATAGTTAATGAAACTTATAGTTACTGATGGTTTGATATCTCAGTAATCTATTATAACTTTTATATATTACATATATGTGCAAATAGCTCTTATTTAGAAATTTTCAGTACAATTTGGTTTATGAGAATTGATCTATTAGTTGTAAAGATATAAGTTAAATAAAGTTTGTAATAAGAATTTACAATATTTTATAAAAACATAGAAGTTGAATCATAAATAGGTACAATAAGTACTATACCTATCAAGGTTTAACTTTACCTAAAAATATATTCCAGAAATAAAGATAGAAAAGACAAATAGTCTGAGTAAAAAACTGGATTGGAAAGTAGGAGTAGTATCATAAACTGATTTCTAACCTCTGGGCAGGATTATAATCATACTTAGGTATACTTCTATATTTATGCTTATTTATACACAGATTAGTCCCTCATATTTCATTTTCTGGTAACTCATCACTTAGACTTTTAGTTGACTTATTTTCTAGAAACCACCTCTATAATATCTTTTTAGTTATCCCCTACATTACTATTTTCTAGCTACAGTTCCAACTATAAACTTGATATTTAAGACTAAGTAGATATTTTGTAGTATTTAGTCTAAAAATTAACTAAAAACTGACCAAGAATCTTCCAATACTTATCCTCTCACTTCTTCAACTAAGTATTAGACATGGTTTACACTAGGGGTAAAAGTCTGTAAGATGGACTCAGAGATATATGAACTTGTTAAACAATTTTGGCTTTAGCTTATGTACTGTGCTATCTGTCTGCCATGTGGTCACAACTTTAGATAATAGAAAGAAGTCTGAGATGAGAGTAAGTGCTGATTTGGTGTATCACTGTTGAACACTGGGGATCGAGGTCAATAAGAGTTTATTTTCATTGATTATTAGACTAGTAAATTACAGTATAGCTACTAGTCTTATATACCAATACCTATTATAGGAAATGCTCAGAGTTCTAGTGGTATAATTCTATTGCTCTGAGTGGAGGTTTTAGTATTGAGATACTGACAGGAGTATGACTCTACCATAGAAGACCAAGTTGAATAGGAGTATCTTTGTTATGGAAGATGGAATACCCAGATGATTGCATCACTACTGTGAGGCATGTTGCAAGTAAGATGGCTGCTATAGAAGGTAGGTTTTATTTGTTAACAAGGAATGTACTGCAAAGATATGTTTTTCAGATGAATAGACTTAGTATATAACACTAAGCTATTAGTTAGTTTTACTTAATACCTCATCATCCAAAATTATAACTATATGACAGATAGTAGATGTTGTAGCAACCACTCGTCACTCAAGGACAAATGATCTCACAACGAGTAAAGCTCTCAGTAGGCTATCAAGTAAAGAGTGGGGATTTACAAGAGAACTCGACAAGGAGCCCTCGCTGCATTGCTCCTCTATTTATATAAATTACATGTGGTCCATGCTACAACAATATTAACCTGCCCTTATGTCCATGCATCATCCTCA
>Ga0157359_1000599_pt1 | contig 13483 bp, 9 predicted proteins | sample AttcapACBM3_FD_111482 | JGI IMG/M metagenome (GOLD analysis project Ga0157359, IMG submission 111482) | Fungus gardens microbial communities from leaf cutter ant in Botucatu, State of São Paulo, Brazil - Atta capiguara ACBM3 | ecosystem: Host-associated > Fungi > Mycelium > Unclassified ...
CAGGGCGCCGTGGTCCTGATCAGCCGTGGCAAAACGGCCCACCGCCTGCGGGAGCACTTTCGCGTGCCGGTGGTGGAGCTCAGGCACACCTTCTTCGATTGCATCAATGCCTATCGCCAGGCGTTGCGCATCTCGCCCCGCGTCGCCTTTCTCGCCACCTCGGACGGCTACGCGCGGATTCTCGCCAGATCCCACGCCTTCATGCCTGATGCGCACATCTGCGTGATAGACCCGCTCGCCGGCAGCCGCGAGATCGAAGCCCGCCTGGACGAACTGCAGGCCCAGGGCATCGAGGTCACCATCGGTGGGCTGTCCTTCGCCGATGCCGTCACCGCCCGCGGTCTGCATTTCGTCATGTCCGACACCGATGGCGACGCCGCCGCCGAGGCCCTCGACGAAGCCCTGCATCTGCTCCGGATCGAGGACGAGCGCCGCGGGCAGCGCCAGGAACTGCAACGTCGCTACGAACTGATCCAGGCGATCCTCGATTGCGTGTCCGAGGGCATCTTCAGCGTCGACGGCGTGGGCCGGGTGACCCGTCTGAACCAGGTCGCGCAGTCCTACATGGGCGATCTCGCCTGTGGCGATCCCATCCTCGACCTGCCCATCGGGCGCTATTTCGAGCCGGTGTTGCAGCAGGGAAAGGCGGTTCGCGGAGCCTTGCTGGACATCGGCCGCCACTCCCTGACGCTGAGCATCGCCCCCGTCGAGCTGGATGGCCAGGTCATCGGCGCGGTCGCCACCCTGCAGAAGCAGACGGACATCAGGACCCTGGAGCGCAAGATGCGGCGAGCGCTGGCCGGCCAGCACCTGGCGCGGCGCACCTTCGCCGACATCGTCGGCAGCAGTCCCGCCCTGCAGCGGGCGAAGCGGCTGGCCCAGGCCTACGCCAACGCCGACAGCACCCTGATCATCGAAGGCGAGACCGGTACCGGCAAGGAACTCTTCGCCCAGAGCATCCACAATGCCTCGGCGCGCCGCCATGGCCCCTTCGTGGCCATCAATTGCGCTGCCTTCGCCCCCGGGGTGCTGGAAAGCGAGCTGTTCGGCTACGTCCGGGGCGCCTTCACCGGGGCGTCCAGCGAGGGCCGCATCGGCGTCTTCGAGCTGGCCCATACCGGTACGCTGTTTCTCGACGAGATCAGCGAAACCTCGGCGGATATCCAGCTCAAACTGCTGCGCACCCTGCAGGAGCGCCAGGTCGTCCGCATCGGCGATGACAAGGTCACGCCGGTGGACATCCGCATCATCACGGCCAGCAACAAACCCCTGCTGGAGCAGGTCGCCAAGGGACTGTTCCGCGAGGATTTCTACTACCGGCTCTGCGTCTTGCGCCTGACGCTGCCACCGTTGCGCGAGCGCCGTGACGACCTCCCCGAATTGCTGGACCGGCTCCTGGCCGAGCCCTCCGAGTTGACCCGGGCGCTCACCCAGACCCTGCTGACTCGACTCGCCGACTACCCATGGCCAGGCAACGTGCGCCAGCTCGCCAATCTGGTCGAGCGCCTGGGCGTCATGCTCTCCTGCGATCTACCCGCCGACGAGTTGCTCGACGAACTGCTCGGCGACCTGCCCCAGCCCAAGGTGTCCCCGCCGGCCGCACGGGCGACCGCTTTACCCGATGAGCGCGCGATCCTGCATGCGGCCCTCAGCGCCGTGGGCGGCAACCGCAAGCAGGCCGCGGCCCGGCTCGGCATCAGCACGGCGACCCTCTGGCGGCGGATGCGCCGCTATCTGGATGAGGACCCCGCCTGCTTCGATGGCAGTCGTTATGGCGAACGCTGAGGGGATACCGACTCTGTGCGCGCTATGTATCCGAGCCTGCCGAGGATGGTCGCAACATCATCCTCGGCGGCTGACACCAGGGGGATGGAGATGGCTACCGCCATCAAGAGAGGCGGGTAGTGCGCATCCTGACGTCCGTCTGGCACGCGTCTCCCATATTCTTGCCACTTCGATTCAGCGTTCATGGGGGCAAGCCATGCCTGCGAATCGGCACCTCATTCCCTTCTGGCATTGAGCTGGCTTTCCACCGCGCGGAACGTCAGCAACAGCAGACCGGCGATGCCGAGCGTGAGGGGGGCGCCTAGGGCGCTGGCGAGCAAGCCCGCGAGCAGGCCACCCACCGCCTCGAAACCGAAGCGCATGGCGATGTACAGGGCGATCACGCGGCCACGCAGTGCTGCCGGGGCATCGCCCTGCAACAGCATGTTGGTGCTGACGTTGTTGGCGGTGATGCCGAAGCCCAGCAGGGCCAGCAACAGCAGCGCGAAGGGAAGCGGCAGCTGGAACGCCAGCAGGCACAGGGCCAGGGCGCAGCACAACTCGGCGATGAAGATCACGCGTCTCAGGCGGTGTAGGGCGCCGACCAGGGCGAGCATGATCGTGGCGACGAAGGCGCCGGCGCCAGCGGCACCCCATAGCCAGCCCAGCATCCTGGCGTCGCCGAAGTAGAGCGTCTTGGCCAGTACCGGCAGCAAGACGCTGTAGTTGGAAGCGAGCAGGTTGACCGCGATCACCCCCAGCATCAGGCGCCGGACCGAGAAGGTACTCCAGACGTAGTCCAGGCCTTCGCGAAACATCTGACTGGTCGAACCGCTGGTTTTGGCGGTCGCGCTGCCCTGGACCTTCGTCAAGCCCAGCAACAAGGTGGCGAAGGCAATCGCCGTGATCAGGAAGCACAGCGCTTCGCTACTGGCGGCGATCAGGGCGCCGGCCAACGGCGGGCCGATGAAGCGCGCGGCGTTGATCAGCATGGCATTGAGCGCGAGGGCATTGGGCAAATCGCTGGCATCGGCCACGAAGCTACCGATGAGCGCCTGCCTGAGTGGGGTTTCCAGGGCGTTCAGCAAGCCCAGGAACAGGGCCATGGCAATCAGAATCGGCGCGTCGATCCAGCCATGCCAGCTCAACAGCGCGAGCAACAGCGATTGGATGGCCAGCAGCGACTGTGCCGCGATCAGGCAGCGGCGCTTGTCGTGGCGGTCGATCCAGGCGCCGGCGATCGGACCCACCAGCAATTGCGGGGCGAGCGTCAGAAAGGTGATTACGCCCAACAGGGTGGCGGACGCGGTGACGTGATAGGCCATCCACGACAGCGCGACCTGTTGCACCCATTTGCCCAGGGTCGACACGCCCTGGCAGGCGAAATAGATCTGGAAGTCACGATGGGCGAGCGCCCGTACGGCGGTGGGCCAACGGGAGGGCGGTGCAGATTTCGCCAAGAAGGCTGTCTCCAGATTGACTCGGCAGGCAGCAGCCGGTCCGGCAGGTAAGGTACGGCACCGCGACAACCAGCACGGCGATGCTCAGGACGAGGGCAGCTACCCCTTGGCACTCATGCCATACAGGGCGGGCAGCGCGCAGAACCCGTCATCAGGCCGGCCGTTTTCAAGTTGCGGGTAACAACCAGCGACGAGCTGGCCTTTTTTAGAATGTCATTTCGTTTTGTTGTTTGCAATGGTCTGCCCGCCAGCCTGAGCAGCCGGGTTGGCAGACGTTGGCGAGACATTGGTGAGACTGAGGTCTGCTGGTCGGGCCCTGGCGGCCGGAGAACGCTCCTCGAACAACTAGAGATCGAGTACCAGGTCGGAGGTGGGTTTGCTGCAGCACAGCAGGCGCAGTCCACGGTCTATCTCGCGCTGGCGGATGCCGCCGGCGTGCTGCATCTCCACCTGGCCGTCGAGCAGGGCGGTCTTGCAGGTGCCGCAGAGGCCCTGGCCGCAAGAGGAGGGCACGATGGCACCGGCGCGCCTGGCGGCGCTTAGGACGGTCTGGTCTGCGGCCATGCTGAACACCTTGCCCGAGCGGGCCAGGGTGACGGTGAACAGGGTCTCGCCGACCGCGGTGGACGCGGCTTCGACGGGCGCCGTCGGACTGCCGATCGCGAAGCTCTCCTGATGATAGTGGGCGAGATCGAAGCCGCCCTCCTGCAGGGTACGCTGGACAGCGTCCATGTAGCCCTGGGGCCCGCAGATAAAGACCTCCCGTTCGCGGAAGTCGGGGACCAGTCGTTCCAGCAGGGGCAGATCCAGCCGGCCGAGCGGGCCCTGCCAGTCGGCTACGCCGCCGAGCGCCTCACAGACGGCGAAGACCCTGAGGTGCTGTCGGGCCGCCTGCAACTGCGCCAGTTCGTCGGCGAAGATGATGTCCTTCGGGGTGCGAGCACTGTGGACGAAGGCGATGTCCGGATCGCTCCCCAGGTCGAAGGCGGCGCGGGTCATGGCCATCAGCGGCGTGACCCCCGAGCCGGCGGACAGATAGAGCAGTTTGCGCTGGGGATGGCCGACCGGGGTGAAGATGCCCGCGGGTCCGGCGGCCCGCACCCGGCTGCCGACCCTCAGGTGATCGTGCAGCCAGTTCGACACCGGCCCGCCGGGCACGCGCTTGACGGTGATGGCAAGGCTGAAGGGGCGGGTCGGCGTGGACGACAGGGTGTAGCAGCGCGACAAAGGCTGGCCGTCGAGGGTCAGCGACAGGGTGATGAACTGACCGGGCTCGAAGGCGAGGGCGACGAGGTCGGGGCAGCGGAAGACGAAGGTCTTGACGTCATCGGTCTCGGCCTGGATGGCGCAGCATTCGAGGGTCTTCTGCTCGGCACTGCTCCAGGCCGTGCCGAACGCCGACCAGGTCCGGGCCTCGTTGAAGCGGCTGTCTGGGGTGGGGGCAACGGCGGCGAGTGCGGTCATGGTCATCGCTCACACCCCATGGGCCGCGAGGCGCGCGGCGTACCAGCGGGTGAATTGCTCGACGTAGGTCTCGGTAAAGGTCGAGAACGGGCCGGGTACGTAGGCGGGATCCTGGGTGCCGCGATGGGTGAGGGCGACGAGCCTGGCGTCCTGCAGGTTGGTCGCCTGCCAGACCTCGATCAGGGTCTGGAGGTCGTAGTCGACGCCCTCCACGGCCTCGGCGTGGACCAGCCACTTGGTCCTGACCAGGGTCTGGTCCGGTCCGAGGGGGATGAGGTAGGAGACCACGGCGTGATCGCTCATCACGTGGGTCCAGGAATTGTGGGTCCACAAATGCACATCGCCCAGGTCGCGGCGCTGCAGGTCGCCGAGTAGCCGGGTGCAGGCCACCCGGGTGGTCAGGGTCTGGGATTCGCCATGGTTGGCGATGACCAGGCGCTGCGAGCGAAATTGGGTGGTGTTGTTTTCTTCCAGGTGTTCGACGGCGGCACAGAGATGGCCCTGGCCTTCCCAGTCCTGCCGGGCCGCGGCGTTCTTCGCCTGGTACTCCGCCAGGGCCTGGAGGGATTCCGCGCTCATGCCGTCGGTGCAGACGCCGAAGTCTTCCGGCAGGAAGGAGGCGTTCAATTCGGGATGGCCCGCCGCGCAGTGATAGCACTCGCGATTGTTCTCGATCACCAGCTTCCAGTTGCCGTTCTCGATGATCTCGCTCTCATGGGCGATCCTGCTGTGCTGCAGGGCGTAGGGCGCGAAGCGCGCCGTCATCTCGGCGGTGAGCGTATCGATGTCCTGGGGCGATTCTTCGCTCAGGCAGACCAGGATATGGGCGCCCACCACCCGCACCGCGACCGGCAGGAGGCTGTGACAGCTGGCGTCGAAGTCCTTGCCCATGTGCGCCGCGTGCTTGAGCTGGCCGTCGAGGTCGTAGGTCCACTGGTGATAGGGGCAGACCAGCATGCCCACGGTGGACTTGCCCGACTCCTTGAGTCGCGCGCCGCGATGCCGGCAGACGTTGCGAAATGCGCGGATCTGCTCGTCGTCCTCGCGCACCAGGATGATCGAGGCCTTGCCGATGTCCAGGGTGGAGACGTCACCGGGTTCGGGAATGTCCGCGGTCACGCCGACCACGATCCAGTGCCGGTTGTAGAAGATCTCGAGGTCCGTGGCGAAGACGTCTTGCCGGCCATACAGCTCACCGGGTAGACCATGGCCGGGCTGGCGCTGGGCGAGCAGGTCACGATGGCTCTTGGCAGGGGCGTTATCCATGGGTGCACCTCGAGGAGACGTTGGCCGGGGGTGGGTGGCCGCAGTATCGAAGTGCCCCTGAAGGGGGTCAACGCGCTTTATTGTTAAGTTGGCATGAGCCTGGGTTATGCGAGGAAACCCAGGCCTAGAGCGGCCTGCAGCCGCTGGGCTCATCGCGGAGCCAGGCCAGCAGCAGCTCGCCCACCACCGACTGGCGACCATGGGGTACCACCAGGTAATAGGCGTCGCGCGGCTTGACGATGAAGTCCGTCACCCGGACCAATTGGCCATCCGCCAGCAGCGGAGCGACCAGGCGCTGCCAGCCCAGGGCGATCCCCAGGCCCTAGGTCGTTGCCCGGATGGTGTCGGCATAGTGGGTGCAGCGCAGGCCGATGCGCAGCCGCGGTGGGGTATGGTCCAGGGCGCGGAACCAGGTGCTCCAGGTCATCCAGCCTTCCAGCGTGGCGTCCGAGTCGATCAGCGGACTCTGGTAGAGGTCCGCGATGGAGTGCGGCGCGGCATGCGTCGCCAGCCATCCGGGGGCGCAGACCGGAGAGACCTCCTCGTCGAACAGCAGGGTGGCCGTGCCATCGTCCCAGCTGCCATCGCCGTAGCGGATGGCCAGGTCGGCTTCCCGATGCAGCGGCGGGACCAGTCGCAGCTGGAGATCGGGCAGCGATGCCTGCAGGGCCGGCAGGCGCGGCATGATCCGCAAGTGGGAGAAGGCGCTGGTACAGGCCAGGACGATTTCCTGCTCGGCCTGGCCGTCGAGGATCTTGTCGAAGGTCGCCGCGATGCGCTGCAGCGAATCACCCATGACCAGAAACAGCGCGCTGCCTTCGGGGGTGAGCTGGATGGACCTGTGCAGGCGATGGAACAGGCGGGTGTCGAGCAGTTCTTCGAGGAAGCGGATCTGCTTGCTGACCGCGGCCTGGGTCACCCCGAGCTCCTGGGCGGCCAGGGTGAAGCTGGCGAGGCGAGCGGCCGCCTCGAAGACCAGCAGGGCGTTCATGGACGGGATGAGTCGGCGATAGCCTTTGGAACGGCGCATGGATTCGGAGCGCTGCATGGGAGCCTGCTTTCGCCGGGGCTATGCCTTCGGTCCCGCCTCATCGCGGCAGACGCCGTCGAGAAGCGGGAATCCACCTGGGTGCGCAGAGAAAAGCGCGGTGCTGTACAGTTGCTGGACAGTATTGCACGGGACACGAGGTCGATGGCGCGACAGAGCAAGGCGCGGGACAAGGAAAAGGACGCGGACAGTGGCTGGCGCGGCTCTGCCGATGGCTGGCTGGAGGCGGCCTACGAGGCCCTGAAGGAATCCGGCATCGATGGCGTCAAGGTGATGCCGCTCGCCAAGCGACTGAAGCTGTCGCGCACCAGCTTCTACTGGTTCTTCGAGGATCGCGAGCACCTGCTGGCCGCGCTGCTCGATCGCTGGCGCGACAAGAACACCGGCAACCTGATCCGACAGTGCGAGAGCTATGCGGAAAGCATCGCCGAGGCGATCCTCAATGTCTTCGAGTGCTGGCTGAACGGTGAGCTGTTCGACTCCCAGTTCGAATTCGCGGTACGCAGCTGGGCGCTGCAGTCCGCTGAGGTGGCGGAGGCCATCGCCCTGGCCGACCGCACGCGCATGGCGGCGCTTTCCAGCATGTTCCAGCGCTTCGGCTACGACGCCGACGCGGCCGACACCCGGGCACGGACGCTGTACCTGACGCAGATCGGCTATATCTCGATGAAGACCGCCGAGGGGCTGACCGAGCGCTTCCGGCGCATCCCGCACTACACCAGCATCTTTACCGGGGAGCGCCCGACCCGGCGCGAACTCGACCGCTTCTTTGGCAAATTCGGCTATGCCGAAACCGAGCCCGGGGTCTTCGTGCCGCTCACCGAGACCTTTCGCCAGGTGCCGGCAGCGGACGAGGTGTAGGGCTATAGGCAGCCCGCCCTGGCCGACGGCCAGGGCGCTGCGCCGCACTACAGGTCCTTCATCAGGCGCAGTGCATCGTAGATCGCCGCATGGGTATTGCGCGCGGCCACGGCATCGCCGATGCGGAACAGCTGAAAGCGCCCGGCCGGGTGGGTGACGATGTTCTGCGGCCTGCCGGCGATCAGGTCCTGATGCTCCACGGCGCCAGCGTTCTTCGACTGGGGCCGCAACTCGAAATAGAGATCGTCCAGCGGCACGGTCCCGTGGTTCACCACCACCTGGTCGACCACGCGCTCCTTGTGCACCGGGCCGTAGTCGCTCTTGAAGGTGGCGACCAGCCGGCCCTCGCGCCGCTCGACCCGGTCGACGCGGTAGGTCACGGTGAAGATCACGTCGAGATCCTGCAGCGTCCTCATGTAGGGCACCAGGTTCATGGCCATGACCTCCGCGGAAAAGGCCCGGTCCGGGGTGACGATCTCCACCTGGGCACCGCTCCTGGCGATGACCTCGGCGGCCTGCAGGGCGGCATGGTCGCCGGCGTCGTCGAAGATCAGCACCTGGCGACCGGGTTTGACGTCGCCGGAGATGATGTCCCAGGTCGAGACGGTGAGGTCGTTGCCCTGGCTGAGGACCTCGGTGTGAGGCAGGCCGCCGGTGGCGACGATCACCACGTCGGGCTCTTCCGCCAGCACCGTGTCGGCCTCGGCCCAGGTGTTGAAGGCGAATTCCACGCCCAGGCGTTCGCACTGGGCCATGCGCCAGTCGATGATGCTGATCATCTCGCGCCGCCGCTCGCTCTGGGCGGTCAGGCGGATCTGGCCGCCGGGGCGGTCGGCGGCTTCGAACACCTTGACGCGGTGGCCGCGCTCGCCGGCTACCCGGGCCGCTTCCAGACCGGCCGGGCCGGTCCCGACGATCACCACCTTGCGCGGCACCGCGGCCCTGGGGATGTCGTGGGGCATGGTGGTTTCGCGGCCGGTGGCGGCGTTGTGGATGCAATAGGCCGCGCCGCCCTGGTAGATGCGATCCAGGCAGTAGTTGGCGCCAACGCAGGGACGGATCTCTTCTTCACGTTTCTCGATGATCTTGCGCACGATATGCGGATCGGTCATGTGCGCCCGGGTCATGCCGATCATGTCGACCTTGCCCGAGGCGATGGCGTGGCGCGCGGTGGCGACGTCGGGAATCTTCGCGGCGTGAAAGGTCGGAAAGCCGGTGGCCGAGCGGATTTCACCGGCGAAATCCAAATGCGGCGAATTGCGCATGCCCTGGATCGGGATGACGTCGGTGAGGCCGGCATCGGTCTCGATATGGCCGCGGACCACGTTGAGGAAGTCCACCAGGCCGCTGTCCTTGAGCAACTGCGAGATGGTCAGGCCTTCGTTGGCGTCGATGCCGCCGGGGAGGGTCTCGTCGCCCGTGTAGCGGATGCCCACCAGAAAGTCTTCGCCGCAGCGCTGGCGAATGCCGCGCAGGATCTCGAAGGTGAAGCGCATGCGCTGTTCCAGCGAGCCGCCATAGGGGCCGTCCAGGGTATTGGTCAGCGGTGACCAGAACTGATCCATCAGATGGCCGTAGGCCTGCAGCTCCAGGCCGTCGAGACCGGCGTACTTCATGCGTTCGGCGGCGTCGACGTAGTCCTTGATGATGCGCTCGATATCCCAGTCTTCGATCTGCTTGGGAAAGGCCCGGTGCGCCGGCTCGCGCTCATGGGAGGGCGACACCACCGGCAGCCAATCCGCCTTGTCCCAGCGGGTGCGCCGGCCCAGGTGGGTGAGCTGGATCATCACTGCCGCGCCATGCTCGTGGCATTCGTCGCTCAGGTCCCGCAGCCAGCCCACCACCTCGTCCTTCCAGGCCAGCACGTTGTTGAACACCGGCGGACTGTCACGAGAGACGGCCGCCGAGCCGGCGGTCATGGTCAGGGCCACCCCGGCCTTGGCGCGCTCGACGTGATAGGCCCGGTACAGCGCCTTGGGCATGCCGTCCTCGGGATAGGCCGGCTCATGGGACGTGGTGATGATGCGATTGCGCAGGGTCAGGTGCTTGAGCTGGTAGGGCTGCAGGAGCGGATCGGTGGACATCTCGGGCTCTCCGGGCTGACGACATCAGGCGTGTTTTCAATCAATCTGGAGCGAATGTACATAGGTGTCAATAAATAAATCTGACATGTACATTTCTCTTGCCGAAGACGCCGGGCCGTGTCTAGGATGGGGCCATCCCAGGTGGTTGCCACGGCCCCAAGGGCCCCAGGAGAGACGATGAAAGTGCTGGTCGCGGTGAAGCGCGCTATCGATCCGAACATCAAGGTTCGGGTTAAGGCCGACGGTTCGGACGTCGAGCTGGCAGGCGTCAAGATGGCCTTGAATCCCTTTTGCGAGATCGCCGTCGAGGAAGCCGTGCGGTTGAAGGAAAAGGGCATCGCCCAGGAGGTCGTGGTGGTGACGGTGGGCAGCCAGGCGGCGCAGGAGCAGTTGCGCGTGGCCCTGGCCCTGGGGGCGGATCGGGCGCTGCAGGTGGAGCTGCCAGGCCCCATGGAACCCCTCAACGTGGCCAAGGCGCTGGCCCGGGTGGTCGAGCGCGAGCGCCCGGACCTGGTGCTGTTCGGCAAGCAGGCCATCGACCAGGAAAACAGCCAGACCGGCCAGATGCTGGCGCAGCTCGCCGGCCTGCCCCAGGCCACCTGCGCCTCGGCCCTGAGCCATGCGGCGGGCGAGTGGATCGTCGAGTGCGAGATCGATGGTGGGCGCCGGACCGTCGCGCTGCGTTCGCCCGCGGTGGTGACCTGCGATCTCCGGCTCAACGAGCCGCGCTATGCCTCGCTGCCCGCCATCATGAAAGCCAAGAAGAAACCGCTGGAGGTGCTGGATGCCGCCGCCCTGGGGGTGACGGCCAAGGTGCACAGCCGCCTGCTCGGGGTGCAGCCACCGATCCAGCGCACGGCGGGTATCCGGGTCCAGTCCGTCGACGAACTGGTCAGCCATCTCAAACAGCGCGCGGGAGTGCTCTGATGTCCACCTTGATCATCGCGGAACAGCACCAGGGCCAGCTCAAGGCCGGCACGGCAAACGTCATCACCGCGGCCAGGGAACTGGCGCGGCCGATCGAGGTGCTGCTGATCGGACCGGGCAGCCTAGCCGCCGCGGAGCAGGCCGCCTGCTTCGCCGGAGTCGAGCGGGTGCTGGTGGTCGAGACTGCCGCACCGTGCGCCCCGGAAACCCAGGCCGAGCTGATCGCCGGGCTGGCGGGTCGCCGCCCCGGACATCTGTTGGCCGAGGCCAGCACCCAGGGGCGCAGCGTCCTGCCGCGGGTGGCCGCCTTGCTGGATGTCGGGATGATCGCCGAGGTCATCGGCCTCGACAGCCCGACCGTGTTCCGCCGGCCGATCTATGCCGGCAACGCGATCGCCCGGATCGAATCCCTCGATGAGGTACAGGTCCTAACGATTCGCGCCTCCGCCTTCGCCCCGGCGGAGCAGGGCGCGACGCCGTGCCCGATCGAGCGACTGGAGCAGGCCCTGATCCCGGCAGCGAGTCGTGTCGTCAGCGAGGCGCTCAGCACCAGTGCACGGCCCGAGCTGGGCAGTGCCCGCGTGGTGGTGTCCGGTGGGCGTGGTCTGGGCAGTCGGGAAAACTTCGCTCTGGTCGAGCGGGTGGCCGATCGCCTGGGCGGCGCCGTCGGGGCCTCGCGCGCCGCGGTGGACGCCGGCTTTGCAGGCAACGACCTGCAGGTGGGCCAGACCGGCAAGCATGTCGCGCCGGATCTCTATGTGGCCGTGGGCATCAGCGGCGCCATCCAGCATCTGGCGGGCATGAGTGGTTCCAAGGTCATCGTCGCCATCAACCAGGACGCTGAGGCGCCCATCACCCAGGTCGCCGACTACACCCTGGTCGCCGATCTGTTCCAGGCCCTACCGGACTTGGAGCGGGCGCTCTAGCGGACGCTTTCTACCTTAACAACAACACGTTCTTCGCCTTGAGACTGCCAGCAACAACAACACTACAAACGCCGGAGATAGAGCTGATGAATGTCGCACAGAACATGAAGCGCAAGGTGCTGGGCCTGATGGCCGTATTGGGATTGACGATCGCCACTCAGGGCGCCCAGGCCGCAGAGGGACCGATACGCATCGGCTGGGTCAACTGGTCGGACACGGAAATCACGGCGAAGCTCGCCAGGACCGCCATCGAAGACCAGCTGAAGCTGCCGGTGAAACTGGTACAGGCGGACCTCGGCATCCAGTTCCAGGCCATGGCCAATGGCAGTATCGATCTCATTCCCATGGTGTGGTTGCCCACCACCCATGCGGTGTTCGTCGACAAGCACAAGGACAAGCTCACCGACCTGGGCGTGCTCTACGAGGGCAAGCTGGGCATGGCGGTACCGGAGTCCATTCCCAAGAGCGAACTCTCCAGCGTCGAGGACCTGAAGAAGCCCGAGGTGCGGGCCAAGCTCGATGGCAAGATCCTCTCTTCGGAAGTTGGCAATGGCCAGTACAAGCTCACCGAAAAGGCCTTCGACGTCTATCAGCTCAAGGGCTACAAGATCGTCGCCTCCTCGGAGGTCGGGATGCTCACCGAGATGGATCGCAATCTGAAGCGCGGCAAATGGTCGGTGATCAATGCCTGGAGTCCGCACTGGATGTTTTCCAAATGGCAGCTGCGCTATCTCGACGACCCCAAGGGCGTGTTCGGGACGGCGGAGCAGATCCATGCCATGGCGCGCAAGGATTTCCCGGCGGAGTATCCAAAGATCGCCACCTTCTTCGCCCATTACCACCTGCCGGCCGGCGACCTGCAGCAGCTGATGCTGCAGGCGCGTGACAGCTCCGCCGACCAGGTGGTGGCCGACTACTACGCCGCCCACAAGCAGATGTTCACCGACATGTTCGCGGGCAAGAACTGACGTCCACGAAAACGGGCCATCCGCCCGGCCCCGGACGCGCTCGATCCGTGAGCGCGTCCGGATCGTCCAGGCGCGAGACGCCGGTCAGACCTGCGCCATGCCACCGTCGACCGGCAACTCGGCGCCGGTGATGAAGCTGCTCTGGTCGCTGGCGAGAAAGAGCGCGGCCGAGGCCACTTCCTCGACGCGGGCCATCCGACCGAGCGGGATCAGCCTGTTCAGCTGCTCCCGTACCTCCGCCGAGGTCGCCGCCATCATGGCGGTGTCCGTGGGGCCCGGTGCGACGACGTTGACGCGGATGTTGCGGGGCGCCAGTTCGTTGGCCCAGGTCCGCGCGAAGGCGCGCACCGCCGCCTTGCTCGCCCCATAGACGCCATAGCCCGGGGTGCCGATCGCCGCGGCGATGGAGCCGATCAAGACGATGGCGCCGCCCGTGGGCATGATCGCCGTCGCCGCCTGGGTGGCGAAGAGCAGGGCGCGTACGTTGAGCGCGAAGGTCCGGTCGAAGTGCTCCTCGCTGATGGCCTCGAGCGGGGCGAACTCCGAGAGGCCGGCGTTCACCACCAGCACATCCACCCGCCCGGCTTCGCGTCGCACGCTGTCGAAGAAGGCGGCAAGGGCCGTCACATCGGACGCATCGAGGCTGCGCTCGAGCAACCTGCCCGCGCCGCGTTCGACGTCGCGGGCCTGGGTGCGTCGACTGCTGGCGTACACC
>Ga0157359_1000600_pt1 | contig 13481 bp, 14 predicted proteins | sample AttcapACBM3_FD_111482 | JGI IMG/M metagenome (GOLD analysis project Ga0157359, IMG submission 111482) | Fungus gardens microbial communities from leaf cutter ant in Botucatu, State of São Paulo, Brazil - Atta capiguara ACBM3 | ecosystem: Host-associated > Fungi > Mycelium > Unclassified ...
AAGCCTCTGGAAAGCAGCAATTGAACACATAAGTCATATAGACTCTAATCTAGCCATAGAAGTATAAATCTTATTGTAGTCTTTTGTCATATGCAAGTCCACCTATCTGGAAATTACATCCCCATGGTGATATCATCTCCAAATTATACAAGCCTGCCTTCCTCGCAACACACCTTCTGGTAGTACTGCAACTATTTGGGTATTCTATCTTCCACAGTGGAGATACTCCTATTCGACTTGGTCTTTCATGATGGAGTTACTCCTGTCAGTGTCTCAACACTGAAACCTCCACTTGGAGTAATAGGGGCTTTACTACTGAAACCTCAAGCATCTCCTATAATATCTGTTTGTATATAAGACTAGTAGTTATACTGTAATTTGCTAGTCTGATAATCAACAAAGATAACTCTTATTGAACTTGATCCCCAGTATTCAATAGCAACACACCAATTAGCACTCACTCTCATCTCAGACTTTTTCCTATTATCTGAAGTTGCAACTACATAGTAGATAGATGGCATAGCACATAAACTAAAGCCAAGGTCAATTTACAAGCCTACACATCTCTGAGTCCATTCTGCAGACTTCCACCCTAGTATGAACCATGCCTGACATCTTTACTAATAACCTACATAAAGTCTTTGGCCACTATTCTCACTTTCTTCCTGTCCAAACTACTATCTTCTATCCATTTTAGGCTATATACTTACTTAGAGTTAACAACATTTTTGCCAGCTAGTTTTGAAATAACTTTATATATATATATCTCTCTTAACATTTCATTATTCTTCAGCATGGGTTTCTACCATAAATCAGAGTGTGTTATAGTTTTACAAAATATCTTTAAGACCCAAGTATCTATATCTACCATATAAGCAGTTATATGTCAAAGATATTTAAGAGAGTTCTTAAGTTAAACTAATGGGCATGATTTTCTATAGGTTTTCCTCACAGTAAGTGATAGGTTTGCTATCTAGTATAGATTGTCTATTACTAGGTTGCTGGATTTATCATTGGGAAGATGAGTTATCAGGTAGGACAATTGGGATTTATTCTTTATGTAACTCTGGTATCATAATAGGCTTGGAAGCTATGTTATATTAGAGTAATGTAGGTAGTGCAAGAAGATTCTTTTTAGTATCAATATCAGTGATGTTAATTTCCCCCTGATTAGAGCTATCACATGATATACAATAAGAAGAATGATTCCTTTCTGTAAACATTGTGGATATTGGCTGCTTGGTAATGTGTACTACTCTCTCCTCAAAGATAACATCTCTCAATTTGAATATTACATCTGTTATTTGATTGATCAACTTATATTTCTATCTTCCAAAATATTCCAGTAAGCTGACTCTTCTCAATTATAGTCTAAGTTTTGAGAGATTTTAAGTCTAGGAGAATATGAGTATAAGCAACAATACCAAATATTTATAAGTATAAAATGTTTTAGTAGTTACTTATCTATGTTTTAGCTGGAATATACTTTAGATTATGTGTTATGGGAATAAAATTCCAGATATAGATGACTATTTACATTGCATCTACTTGATATTTTAAAGATAAGCCAGATTTTGCTATAACACCACAAGTTACATTCAGAATTATTCTTTTACTTATTACAATCTCAAGACCAAAGAGTTGGTTAAAGAAAAGAATATTGGATTGAGTTATCACAAGAGAACTTAATAGAGTTCCTAGTACAAACTTATTTAACTTATATATGTTAGGCCACTGGTCCATGCTACAGTACCATTAACCTACTCTAAAAGCTATACATTACCTATAAGATCAACATATATCAAATACATTATAGTGATATTATTTCTTTCTAGAATCTTTTACCATATTCTATTGTAATACATGATCATGTGACAGTGTGACTAGTATGTGATACCAAGTCATGTAATGTGACAATTTGTGACAGTAACATATAATATCATACTAACTCTAATTCCAAGTTTTGAAATAGAAAATAAAAGAAAAAGAGAAATAAAAGTGTAAGAAAAAATGAAAATAATTAAGTCTAACATTGGCAATTCTAATAATACTTTGTTCAGCAGCATGATTTTTTAGTGAGTATATAGTATAGTAAATTTAAAAATTAACTTATAAGTAACTTTATACTTCTTTTATATTAAACTATTCTCTTTCTATATTTAGCTATATATGATATAATTTCTTTCCAGTCACTCTGCTTCCACATAATGAGCCTGGAAAACCTTCAAAGTGATTTCAGCTAACTTAGTACCAAGAAATATTACTATATAGTATAAAGAAAATCTATCTATTAAAATTATAATTCTTATATTTCTATATCATTGAAAGAGTAAGTAGTATTATTATAAATGAATTACTCACTTTTTTATGATATCTAAACCTTAGGTACACTCTCAGAGGTTTAGAAATGATTCAGAAGTTCAATAATAATAATAATAATAATAATAATAATAATAATACAGATTGTTATGATTGCCTTCTCATATTTATTGCATGATTTCCACATGGACTATAAGATTGAGAGTATTCTCTTTCTGACACAATGATTGGCTGTGCTATAGTTGGTCTCAGTTAGCATTTTATATAGTAAGCATTGTTTTCTTATCTTCTCCTCATGTTCAATAATAGAACTTACATATGTTTGTCACATAATATCCTTATTGTCAATAGGTATATATAGTTGTAGATTAAGTCTTATATTCTTACACTTTACCAATTGACTCATTTCTACTTCTCTACTCAAGTTTTTGCCTAAGTTGCAATTTAAACTAAGCCTAAGTCATAACATTTGGTAAAGCATTATCAAGCTCACCTTACGAAAGAAGAGTATATAGTAGTTAGGCCACTATAATGATTGATAGTTTAATCATTAGAAGAAATGATACACATGTGGTATAGTTTACAGATAACAAAATAAGTCAACATTGAGAACACAATATAGAGGCATTGTTAGAATGATTAGAATTCTTACAGATCATAGAAGAAGCCTCAAAGAGAAGTACAAAATATATGGACAAAATATTGATATCACTAGTACTAGTAAACCAGAACAATAAACAGGTAGAATTGCTGAAGAATATGGTTCCAGATCCAGAATGGTTTGACAGAGATAGAACAAAATTTGGAGACTAGTAAAGGGGAATCAAGTAATGGAAACAGATAATAGGATCACTATAATTTTTGCTTGCCTTAGAAGGAGTGTAGCTGGTATTTATGCTCAAAAGAAGCTTGATGAGCTAGACAAAGAAATAGAAACCCAAGATTAGAACAAATTTGTATGAGAAATCAAAACAACATTCAGTGACAAAACCAAGGCAACAGATACTAAATGAAAGATAGAGACCTTCAAGTAAGAAAAGAAAAATACAGTAGACTTTATAATTGAATTCGAGATATTAGCTATGAAGGCCAATACAAATGAACTATATACCATTTTTTTATCAAAGAAGAATATGTAAGCAGATATAATCAAAATAATATTGGAATATCTACTAATAGTGGCTCTAGAGACACTCAAAGAGTGGAAAGTAGCAATTACATTAGTAGGACAAGAGTATGAGTCCACAGAAGGATAACAAGATCATAAGATAGAATCAGGCATAACATATGGAAGACAAGGAATATTTATGGACATTGGAAAATTCAAAGAGAACTTTAAGGATAGGAAGTCTAGATGCTTCAACTGCAATATATATAGACATTTAGCAAAGAACTGCAAGAGGCCAAAGGAAAAAAGAGACACTAGGAAGTATTATAAATTTAAACAAGTAGAATATATTGCTAAAGACTGTAGAACAGGACAGAAAATGAAAAATCAAAATGTTCAAGATATAGAAACAAACATAGAAAAAAAAATTAGAAGCAGGGTTTTAGAGATAGTCCTGAGTAGGCACAGTACAAAGGACCCATGTAAATAAAGCTCAAAATTGATATATAATTCCTTACTGATAGAATAATAAGAAAAGAGAGCTAAATGTGTAAACAAATGTCAAGACAAAGAATAGAAAAGAACTACAATTAAAGATACTGGTAGACTCCAGATGTATATATATAGGAATAGACAAGCAGCTAGTTAAGAATCAAAGAATCAAAATAAAACTGACAGATTTCTCCTTTAAAGTATTCAATGCAGATACCAAGAATGGAGAAGTAACAAGAATAACATCACTTGAAGTAGAAATCAATAGACACAAGGAACATATTGATACAGTGGTAATAAACTTAAATGGAATGGACATATTCTTAGGACATAACTGGTTGGTTAGATATAATCCAGAAGTAAATTGGAAAGAAGGCAAAATATGATTTACAAGATGTCCAAGATCATATAGAACAATTCATCAAGACATTGAGTTCAAAACCAGGAGAATACAGGCAATAAAATCACAGAATAAAGACCAACAGGAAATTGGAAAGGAATTAGATCAAACAAATTCAGAAGACCTTCCAGAGTATATTTGACCTTTTACATATTTGTTCAACAAGAAAAAATTCAAAAAACTACCAGAACAATGAAAATGAGATTACAAAATCAATCTAACAGAAGATATATCCAAGAAATTAAATGTAAAAGCCTATGCAATAATGATCAAGGAAGAAGAATTTTTAAATCAATGGTTAGATAAATAGTTAAAAGCAGGTTTAATTGTAAAATCCAAGTCAAGATACATAGCATCATACTTTTACATCCCAAAGAAGGATGTATCATTGCAATTAGTACAGGACTACTGAAAATTAAACCAATTCATAATAAAGGACAAGATACCACTACTCTTAATTAGGAAAGTTATTGACAAATTAAAAGAGATATTGTATTTTAATAAATTGGATCTAATCTGGGGGTACAACAACATGTGAATCAAGGAGGGAGATGAATGGAAGGTAGTCTTTTTGACAAATAAAGGCCTATTCAAACCTCAAGTAATATACTTCAGATTGTACAACTCACCAGAAATGTTTCAATGGATGATGAACAGTATATTCCAAGAACTGTTACATATAGGTGTTGTTGCAAATGATATAGACAACTTTGTAATTCTGGCAAAAACAATGGCTGAACTGGAAGAACAAATGATTTGTTTCTTGAAAATAGCAGAAAAATACAATTTGTGTTTCAAGAGATCAAAATACAGCTTCAATATAGAAGAGATCCTAATTCTAGAAGTAGTCATTAGGAGAGAACAAGTTCAAATAGAGAATGATAAAGTCAAGGCAGTCAAAGAATAGAAAACTCCTACCAAGGTAAAAGAAGTGGAAAGCTTCTTGAGGTTTGTGAATTTCTACAGATGATTTATTAAGAACTGTAGTCATATAGCAAGACTACTCAATGAATCTAAAGGAAAAGAGGACTGGAAATAGGAAGAAGAATACCAGAAAGCATTTGAAGAGCTAAAGGACAAGATTACAAGTCAACTAGTCCTTGCCCTTTCAAAAAGAAAGGGAAAATTCCAAGTGGAAACAAATGCTTTAGGACATGCTATAGAAGGGGTGTTATTCCAAGAACAAGATGGAAAATGGAAACCTATTGTGTTTTTGTCCAGAACAATACAACCAGTAGAGAGAAATTATGAAATTTATAACAAAGAATTACTTGCTATTGTAAAAGCTTTAACAAAATAGAGACAATGCCACTGAGAAATTTGAAGTCTGGACAGATCATGAAAATGTCAAGTATTTTAGAGAACCATACAAGTTATAGATGACAAGCAAGATGATATCTGAAGTTACAAGACTATGACTTCATATTATGACATATTCTGAGGAAAACAAACACTAAAGCAGACATTTTATCAAGGAAGGATCAAGTGGATACTAAGGAAGACAACAAGGATGTCCAGATACTTAAAGAGGAAATATGGACTAGGCAATAGATCACAGCAAAAGTCATAATGATACAGAGAAATCAAGTGGTAGAAGAGAAAATATGAAGAACTGGCACCAAAAAACAAGAGGTAATAAAAAAACTAGAAAAAAAAGATGGAAAATCTTGGGAAGAAATAAAATTGTCTATATGAATGGAAAAATCTATATGCTAAATGATAGGAAAATTAGGGAGAAGATTTTACAGGAAAATCATAAACTAGTAGATATAGAACACCTATGGCAACAACATATGATGGAACAAAATAAAGTACAACACATAAAGAAGATAAAAGAGTTATACCTATTAAAAATACTAGAAATACCATAGCAGAAGATTAGAATTGATATTATTGGACCATTACTAAGATCAAATGGAAAAAATACCATAGTGGTTATAGTAAACCAATTTACAAAGATGATTCAACTTAAAATAACAACAATGAATATCTTATCAAAGAAAATTGCTAAAATCTATCAAGACAAAATTTGGAAATTACATAGAGTATCACAAAAGATTCTTAATGACAGAGAACCTTAATTTGTGTCAAGATTTATAAAAGAATTAATGAAAGCATTAGGAATAAAAAAAAATGCTATCTATAGTATATCATCCTTAGACAGATGGACAAACCAAATGAATCAATCAAGAAATTGGGACCTTCCTACAATATTATGTCAGTTATTAGCAGGATAATTGAACAGAATAGCTAGTAGCAGTGGAATTCCAATATAATGATAAGAAACATATAATAATAAAACACATCCCATTCAAACTCAACTTTGAAAGATATCTATAGAAAGAAAATCTGATGGTACAGACAGAATTTCCAAAACTAGAAGAATTCCTCATTAGACTGCAAAGAAGTTGGGAAGAAGCTATGAAAAGATAATTTAACAAGAAAAGGCAAAATCCATAAGGACTAAAAACAGGAAACAATGTGTGGCTAGAAGCCAAGAATATCTATTCAAATAGACCTTTAAAGAAGCTTAACTAGAAAAGATATAGACCCTTTAAAATCTCAAAAGACATTAGTTAAGGAGTATTTCAGCTAGAACTTCTAGAAGGATGGATGATATACAATGTGTTTAATAAAGACCTGTTGATATGATGTAAAGAACCACAGTTCAAGAGTCAGCATATGAAACTGGTACCATCACCAGATATTGTTAATAAGAAAGAAGAGTATGAAGTAGAAGAAATTAGAAAGTATAGAAAAAAAGGATGGGGAACTGTTATATGTAAGTCTACCTATCCAGAAATTACATCTCCACAGTGATATCACCTCCCAATTATACAAGCCCACCTTCTACAGCAGCCACCTTTCTCACAACATGTCTTACAACAGTACTGCAACTATCTGGGTATTCTGTCTTCCATAGCAGAAATACTCCTATTCAACTCAGTCTTCCATGACAGAGTTACTCCTGTCAGTGTCTTAACATTGAAACCTTTACTCAAAGTAATAGAGGCTATACCACTGAAACCCTGAGTATCTCCTATAGTAAGTATTTGTATATAAGACTAGTAGTTACACTGTAATTTGCTAGTCTGATAATTGACAAAGATAAACTCTTATTGAACTTAATTCCCAGTGTTCAACAGTGACATACCAAATCAATACTCACTTCCATCTCAGACTTCTTCTTATTCTCTGAAATTGCAGCCATATAGCAGACAGACAGTGCAGTATATAAGCTGAAGCCAAGGTTGTTCCACAAGTCCACATATCTCCAAGCCCATCTTGTGGACTTTTACCTCTGGTATGAATTGCATCTGATAGTATTATCAGACTCCCAAGTCTGCTGTCGCTTTTGAGCAATTCTGTCTGTAAAATAATCTTTCTACTTCAAAGTTCAAAATAGCTTCCTCTCACTATAATTCCTCAACTTCAACTTTGGTCCTACTGCTTAGAACACCCTTCAATACCATTTCTTGTTTCAGTGACCATTTGGCTTATCTGCCAAATACTCTATGACAATCAAGATGAATTCACCAAAGAAGCTGCTCATCTCCAAGATCTCTATCAAGTACTATCCATCCTGGCTGAACAGTTTCACCTGTTCCTGTTCCAAGTATTGTCCCTGTAGATAACAACCCTAACTGGGAGGATACTCCCACTACTAATCCTATTACTAATTTAACAGCTAATAAACCTACTTCTACTTGCTTACAGTCAAAACCCTGTCAGCACAATAATACCAATGAACAGTTGGCTGACATACTTGGTTGACTTGCTAACACACTTAATGCTAATCAGACTCCTAGACCTAATTCTAATTCATGGGGAACTAAAGCCTGTATTACCAATACTTTTAGCAGTGCTAAGCCTAATAAGCTCAATAATTTTTTGTTCCAGTGTCACCTATACTTCTGCACTAATCTGGCACAATTTGATATGGATATTGCAAAAATAAACTTCACAATAACCTATCTTACTAGAGTAGCTCAGAACTGGTTTGAGGTAGGCCTTAACCAAGAAGACCAGAACATCCTTCAAGACTAGCTTTCTAACTAGAACTTGTTTGTTGACAAGCTACATTGACATTTTGGTCTCTTAAACCCTATCAGTAAAGTAGCTAATATACTAGACAACCTCCACATAAGGCCTGGTAACAAGATTTCCACTAACAATGTGAACTTTATGTACTATGTCTCTCAACTAGGTTGGAGAAATAGTGTACTCTGCCATCACTATTACCAGGGACTTCCCAATCAGATTCAGAATTCTATCTCTATCTGGAAACAAGGAAAACTCACCTCATTCCAAGACATGTATACTTTGGCAATGACTATTGATTACTGCTACTGGGAACATGACTACAAATGCCACCATGCAAGGCAGGTAGAAAAAAAGGCTCTTGAGTCTCATTCTTGGAAGCAAGAGAAAGCTTCCATCTCTGGTTCTACAGTGGCCTTCTAAAATAAAGCAAACCCATCTCTGACAACCTTATCTGCCAAGATCTCCTCCTCAAAATTATTTTTGTCCCCTGCTCCCAAGAAACAACCCAATTTTCCATAGGTAGACCTCTCTTCCAAACTGGCCAGCATATTACAAACTTAAGATCCTAGAGTTGGTCAAAAGAGTGAACCTTATATTGGGTTAACACAAGAGAACTCGATAGAGAGCTCTGTACAGGACTATCTACCTTATATACTAGGTCCCCATGGTCCATGCTACTACTATTCTAGCCTACCCTAAATAACCATATGTTTTCTTAAGGTCAACATGTGTTATATATGTTATATAATATCATTCTTTCAAATTTTTTAACTTTTACTTTCTTCTATTGCTATCTTGTAACCTGTGACCATTACTGTGTCATGTGACTTGTGACAGTGTGACAGTAATGTCATACCAATCCTAATCACCATTTCCAGGATAAAAGAAAAATAAAATAAAAGAAAAGAAAATAAAGTCCAAAGAAAAGTCAAAAGAAACTTAGGTCCAAACTTTATAAGTCTGACATCTTGGATGTTCTTGCTAGTCTTTGTCAATCTTATAGATTTCTATCCCCAACATCCAAGAATCATTAAAATCTAAAGTAACTTACTTAGTAGTTTTTTTCCAGATGTCAGACATGGTTCACACTAGAGATGAAAGTCTGTGTAGTTGGCTTAGAAATGCATGAACTTGTGGAACAACCTTGGCTTTAGCTTATGTGCTGTACTGTCTAACTGCTGTGTAATCACAACTTCAGATAAAAAAGAAGTCTGAGATAAAAGTGAGTACTGATTGGTATGTTGCCATTGAACACTGGAGATTGAGTTCAATAAGAGTTATCTTTGTCAATTATTAGACTAGTGAATTATAGTGTAACTACTAATCTTATATATAAGGAAGAACTATAGGAGATGCTCAGGGTTTCAGTGGTATAGCCTCTATTACCCCAAGTGGAGGTTTCAGTGGTAAGACACTGATAGAAGTAAGAACTCTACTATAGAAGACTGAGTTGGATAGAAGTATCTCTGTTATGGAAAACAGAGTACCTAGATAGTTGCAATACCATCATGAGAACATATTGTGAAAAAGATAGCTATTGTGGAAGACATACTTATATAATAGAAGTTGAAAAAGTAGTATTACCACAGAAATGTATTTTATGAACAGATAAACTTAGTATATGACACCAGATTAACTACCCTAGTGTTATGATCACCTCCTCATGTCTTCAGCATAATTTATTGGGTTTAGGGTTTGATTCTTATAACTCAATGATCAGCTGTGCTATAGTTGGTCTCAGTTAGTGCCTCATATAGTAGGCATTGTTTTCTCATTTCTACCTTATATAGTCTGATATCACTTTATGTATATACACCATATGTTTATCTCATAGTCAATAAGTATATATAGTTATAGATATTGTATTCTTATGCTTTACCAATTGACTCATTTCTACTTTCTTACTCAAGTCTTTGCCTAAGTTACAACCTGAGCCAAGCCTAAGGTTATAACACCTAGGTAATATACCTAGTATATAAACTAGTATTTTATATTGTATTAGCTTTATTCTGAAAATTAACCAAAACTGACATTTTCTTCCAGTATTGGTAATAACATATCTTACCATTTTATAATATCTCCAAGACTCTAATCTCTAAGTCTTCTAAGTCCTCTTTCAAAATATGCAATTCATACAACTTATAAAAATACAACATATAAGCTGAAACTAAAGATCATTTCAAACTAATCATCCACATTCTTAGATAATATACAACTGACTTATTTAGATTTCTGAAATACCTCATTGGATCTTGGATAATAAGATGTGAACTATATCTAATACAAATATACAATCCTTACAAAGCCTACTTATTAACAAATCTTCTTGTATATTCAATCCATTTGCTAGATTATTGGACAGTATTGTGTATATAGTATCTGTATCAATATATACCAGCCAATTATACCAAGTGTCAAAGCTAACTACTTTTCTCTTCAATTGTATAGTAGATACAGATGTTAAAGACTTGATAACATCAACTACATATAACTGTTCTAAGCAAATAGCAGACATAATTGTATGCTTCTCTAATAATTGGACTAATATATGGTTTTTATTGAAACTGACACTTGTTTCTTTTAATTCTAGCTTAGAGACTGTGATAAGGTTAGGTTAGAGGCTTGGTATATATAAGACATTGTTGAAGATAACCTTTTACCTTATTTTATTTATTTTTATTTCAAACTCAACTGTCTCTTTTCTAACAATAGAAAATGTTAAGCTTTTCTTAGCTGAGAGCTTAGTAGATAGCTGGTCAAGTAGATTATATATATAATAAACATAGTCCTGTCAACAAAGCAATGATTACTTGTGCTAGAGTCAATCAAAGTAAGAATTTCTGTATTTATATACAACTATGCTCAGAATATTACAGATTCATCTAAAGACTAGACTCTACTTACTTTTATTTAACCCCAACTCCCACTCACCAGTTCCAGTAGAGCTGGAAAACAAAATAGTATTAGAAATAAGTATGAGAAGAATGAATAGAGAAGTAAGTACCTTTCAATTGCTATTTATTTTAAAATCTTTTGTTGTGTTGCTAATATATTGTTTTTAGTACTACCCCTTTTCTTAGAACTAGAGGGAAAATAGCCTTTCTTTCTGCTATCAGACCAGTAGTAAACATCAATAACAATACAATAGTAGTGCTATGATTAATGTTTCATATATTACAGGTGACTTGCTCATAGACAACAGGTGTTGGGGTTTCTTCCTTATAATTCAATAATCAGCTATACTATGTGTTTCCCTCATGTATGATCAGCCTTATGTAGTAGTAGAGGCTTCCTCATATTTTCCTCACTCATATCATATATATTCCTCATGGTCTCTAGGTATATATAGCTGTAGATACTATTCTGTACTCTTACACTTTATCAATTGATTATTCCTCCCTTCTCTATTCAAGTCGTGTCTAAGTTATAACCTAAGCCAAGCTTAAGGTCATAATAAGTAAGATTCTATACATAAGGTAGTGAATTTAAAATAATAGTCTTAAAGTTAATGTTTGTAATCTAAGTCAAGTATATTTATGTAAGCCTATTTATTTTGTAAAAGTATAACATGAGTAGAGAAGTCATTTATATCACATTTTATCTTACTATATCTTTGTAGCTTATATAATAGAATTTTCAAGCTTTAGCCATAATACATCCCATATCAATACCAAGTCCAATAGAATTTTTGGTATTAAAAATAACCAATATCTTGGCCTAAGTATCATGAATTCTTTACTCAGTAAAAGATAAAGTGAGAAAATCTTATGAGATATTATTAGAGGTTATATAGTACTAGTTGTAAATAGCTATAGTATAGTAGTAGATATAGATGTGGTTTATTTGTTATTAGTAGAAGAGGCAGTAATAGTAGTAAGAATAGTAGAATTCTTAATAGAACTATCAAGATATTCAAAAATCTCTTACACTTTAGTAGTAATACAAATTAGTCTGCTTTAAGCCATCTATTAGAGTTGTGAACATTGAATTTGGTTTTATTTTTATTTTATTTTCTTATTTTAGACTTAGATAAAAAATGTGATATGATATCATATAAGTTACAAAGTGTGATGGATGTGTGACACCTATTACATGATGGTCACATATGTTACAGTTACATATCACACAATCATGTAATAAAAAAGAAGAATATAAAAGGTTCTGGAATAGGTGATATTATATAGTATAACAACAACTCGTTAATCTTATTATTTTATACTAGGAACTCTATTGAGTTCTCTTGTGTTACTTAATATAAAAGTTGTTTTTTGTTCTTATTCAAGATCTTAAGTCATAACATCATCTAGTTTGTATTATCAAACTTATCATTATCAGCAAAGATCAGTAGTGTACTTTTTCCAGATAAAGTTATGATTTATTAGAATATAAAGTTTTTGAGTTAATTATATATAAAGTAAGTCTTAATAAAGTTTTCACAATTCAGAGCCCATAATCTAATAATGTCAGGCATGGTTCACACCAGGGTGGAAGTCCACAGAATAAACTTGTGGAACAACCTTGGCTTCAGCTTATGTGCTGTGCCATCTGTCTACCACGTGGTCACAACTTCAGATGGTGGAGAGAAAGTCCAAGTGGGAGGGAGTACTGATTGGTGTGTCGCTGTTGAACACTAGAGATCGAGTTCAATGAGAGTTTATCTCTGTCGATTATTAGACTAGCGAATTACAATATAACTACTAGTCTTATATACAAACTGATAATATAGGAGATGCTCAGGGTTTTAGTGGTATTACCCTGAGCAGAGGTTTCAGTGTTAAGACACTGACAGGATCAACTCTGTCATGGAAGACTGAGTTGGATAGGAGTATCTCTGCCATAGAAGACGGAATATCCAGATGGTTGCAGCACCGCTATAAGACATGTTGCAAGAAAGGTGGCTACCGTAGAAGGCAGGCTTGTATATTTTAGAGGTGACCTCACCATGGGGATGTAGTTTTCCAGACAAGTGGACTTGCATATGACAGTATTCCCCCCTTAGAACTGAGCCTTCAAAGTCCTATTGAGTTGATCCGAGAATCCCATGATGGTACCTAGGTCAACAATACATAAACAGAAAGGAAAGTTTTTTGCTCTTGTTTCTGTATCATTATGTCTTCC
>Ga0157359_1000601_pt1 | contig 13473 bp, 12 predicted proteins | sample AttcapACBM3_FD_111482 | JGI IMG/M metagenome (GOLD analysis project Ga0157359, IMG submission 111482) | Fungus gardens microbial communities from leaf cutter ant in Botucatu, State of São Paulo, Brazil - Atta capiguara ACBM3 | ecosystem: Host-associated > Fungi > Mycelium > Unclassified ...
CTCCATTGAATTCTGGGAATGTCCTAGTCGTCTCAAATGGCGTCTTCACAATGAGGTTGATAAAGAAACTAAAATGTTCAATCTAATCCCTCTTCACCCATATAAAAATTCATGGGACTTTAGCAAGAAGTGCGAAAGCAATGACATTTTGAACATCTGAAAAATGATGTTTCAAGCTTCAAATTTCAAAGGGAATCAATTTTTGGATCTTTTTGACAACAATAACAATATTATCAAACCTTCTTATATCAAAGGTAGACCATAGCTTAAGGTGTTTGGTCATTCAAATTTTCTATGTATGCGTGCAACAAGAGCAATTACAAATCATGCTCCTATAGGTGAATACCGACTTAGATTCTTCCCTAGGGAAGAATTCAAGTGCCCATGTGGTCATTATCTCATAGAATCAAGACATCATATCCTTCATGAATGTAGCAGATTTAATGGTTACTGGAATCCAAGGAGGAACTCTTTAAACCATTTCATTATGTTTTTGGTATTTAATCCGAAAGCATTTTCATTTCCTAACCAGATAATATAATTATTAGTGTAGGACTCTTTGGTTCGTGTTTATTTATTGCTCCTTGTTTCTTTTTCTTGTTCCTTTTCTTCTGGTTTTCCTTTTTGTTTTCTTCCTCATGTAGTTTTGTCCTTTTGTATGTAGTCATGGAAGTAGCTACCATGGTCTGCCTATATGCTCTGTGTAATAAATTGTTGATTTAAAAAAAAACTACCAATTAAATAATTAGAAAAGAAAAAAGAGATTTTTAAATTGAAACCAGCTTTATTTAGAATAAGTAGAGAAAGTTGGTGGTTAAGTGATAGGAAAAGCTAAGCAATATAAAAGACTAGCATACTCATTTAAAGATTTTTAATTTAACCTAAATAAATAAAATATATAAGAAAAACATCTATATCAGTAGTCAAGTGTTGCTTTTTTTTATATCAACAATTTATTACATGGAGCGTGAGAGCAGACTATGATAGCTACTTTATAACTATGTACATTCAGACAGAAATAACATAAAGAAAGAAATAAGAGAAAAGCAAGGAAAAAGAGAAAGAAATGAAAGAAGCATACATAAAAGAAATGTAAAGACTAAATCAAAAAAGTGATATGACTAGTAACACAGGCTATAAGTGATTAAGCAAACATGAAAGCACTTGGGTTAAGTTGGAGAAAAAGAGAAAAATAGGCTAAGGTATCCCTTCTCAGATTCCAGTAGTTATTGAACCTACAATATTTATGAAGAATGTATTGTCTTGTTTCAATAGGGTATAAACCACAAGGACATGCAAAATTCTCCCTAGGGAAGAATTTTAATTGATATTCACCTGTTGGAGCATGATTGGTAACAGCTCTTGATGCTTGAGCATAAAGTGAGTTAGAGTAACTGAATTGTAAAAGCCATAGGCCATCTTTGAAACATAAAGGTTCAATAGAATCTAAGTCATTGTTTAAGAGGTTGAGAAAGTCTCTTCCTTTAGAGTTGGATGCTTGGAAAGTCATCTTTCACTGAGAAAGAATGGAATCACACTCAGATTTTTTGCAGAAGTCCCAAGAAGATTTACATGGGAATGATGGAGTAAATATCATGTTTTTGGTTTCATTGTCAACTGTCTGATGAAGTGCCCAATGTTAATTACTGGGGCAGTCCCAAAATTCGATACAGTTCTGAGAATCTTTAGAAAAGAATTCTCTAAGTTCTGTGGAAATTGCAGCAGAGTGGATTTGATATGGATGAAAGGAAGAGTCAAAGATCTTTCTTGTAATATGAAGAGAGTCAGTGATGACTACAATGTGTTTGATGTTGGAGTTGGCAACTGCTTGGTTAATACCACATTGGATAGCAAAGAGCTCAGCTTCAGCTATGGTAATATTGATGGCCCTGTGTAGAGTTTTGACAATGGGTTTGTTGAAGGAATGGATGTGTGAGATGGAAGTAGTAACTTGATTCTTGATGCTAGCATCCGAAATGACTATAGATGAGAAGGGATTAGAAGACGCCTTCAGAATGATTTCCTCCAAGTTTTTAATATGCTTTTTGATGTTTGAAATAAAAAGAAAAATGATCTGGAAAGATATTAACAATATGATTTCCAGGTTTGAATTCATTATTGAAAAAAGAAAAAGAAGGGAAAAACTTGTTATATTTATCATTCACATCGATGACAGACAATTTTAGCTGAATTCTCTATTTAGCTGTAAGGTGATCAAGGAATGTATTATGATATTTCTATTCTTGTGACCCATCAGAACTGAGAATACTGTGGATAATATGGTTAGATGAAAGAGAAAACTGTCATAATAAGAATCTTCCATATAGTTTCTTAAGATGGAGATGTATAGGAACAAGTCCAGCAATGGTTTCAACTCCAAAGGAGGAAGATGTTTGAAAGGCATCTGTGATTCAGAGAGCAGCTCTTCATTGCATCTTCCTTAAGATATTGAGGTAGTAGTACAAGGGGGCTTTGTTGTAGTATCACAACTGAAACTCATATAGAGCAATGGGTAAAGTACAATACCTATAAAGTCTTCTTTTTTGAAGAGGGTTGATACCTCTGGTCGAATTGCTAAGCAACTTCATACATTTAATAGTAGAAATTGATTTGTTGGAGTAGAAATCAATATGATTTCTAAACATGAGTTTATAGTCAAAAATGAAGCCTAGATATCTCCAGGTTTCTTTAGGGAGAAGTGAAAGACTACAAATGGAAGATAGATTGAGAGGAGGGTGATTGAATGCCCCATGAGATCTGGAGAAGTGAAAAACGTTAGTTTTCCCATGTTCGATAATAAGACCATATTTTAAGAGAAAAAATGAAATGACATTATAACTACAAAAAAAATTTGTGTTTGAATGTGAAATAGACTTGTTCTGAGAAACAAACAAACCATTATCTACAAAGGAAATCATAGAGATAGAAATTTTTAGGATTTTTAGATATTTTTCTAATGAATGAAAAACAGGAGAAAGATACAGAGCTGAAAGAATAGGCGAAAGAGCAGAATCTTGACCAACTCCAACATTAATGTTAAAAGAAGGAGAAATAGAATTGTTCCAACAATAATTGGTTTTTCTTCCTACTAGATAATTCTTGAAGAAATTGGACACTTTTCAATCTAAGCCCGTCTTGTCAAGGATGAGGGGGAGAAGCTGATGGTTTAAGGAAGGGAAAAACTAAGCGATGTCAAATGCTAAAGTGCTTGTGATAAGATTTTTAACCCAACCTGAATGAATGATATGAATGAGAACAACACCAGCATCTATGATAGACTTCTGTTTAAGACCTCCTAGTTGACTATGATAGATGAAGTTGTTGGAGATTGTATGGAATTGGAGTCATTCTCCAATCATTTTTTCAAATAGTTTTCCAATCGTGTTGAGAAGAACAATAGGTCAATATGACTTAGGAGAATTATATGCAGACTTGTTAGGTTTGGGGATTATGACTGTTGTAGACATTTTGAAATAAGATAGCCAATGTCCCAAATCTATACAAGTGTTAGTAATATCTACAAGTTTGAATAGGCAACCTTCATTTCTTATGATAGACTTGATATGGCTCTAGGTTAATTTGTCAGAACCTGGAGCAGACAAATTATTGCATTTTCAATTGCATTGATTAGTTCTTGCTTGGAAAAAGGATTCCAATCACTCGTTGATTTGCTAGGAATTTTGTCTAGAATATGAATGTCAACTTCTCATGTCTGAGCAGAATTAAAGGAATAGTATAGAGCATTCCAGAGATCTTTTAGCTTGATATATGAATGACCTTTGTACTAGATAACTTTGATTGCAGGAAGCTTATGTTTCTTAACCCAATTCATAAGTTCTCATGGGCTGCACTTTTTGTTTGCAATCTCTTCAATCTTGACATCAAAGAAAGAATGTTTTGTTTTTTTAACAGTGCTTTTGAAGCTATACTAGTTTTCAAGACTCCGAGAGTGTCAATATTTTTCAAGTAATAGCTAACAATCTTCATTCCACCATGCTTTGGAGTGTCTTGTGATATTTATCCTTTTTGAATTTCTTTGCCATGATTCCTCAACCTTGAACGAAAGGAATTGAACCACCTCTTTGAGGGCTTTGGCATTTTGAATAGAGGATGTATTCAAGTTTTTGATGATTTGAATGATATTTTCTATAAAATATGCTTCTTCCTTGCTTCCTTTTGCTAGTAATCGTTGTGTGTGCAATAATCCTTCTTCATGAATAGATACATCAATAGTAATAGGAGCATAGTCTGATGAAAGTCTCCAACTTGGGTGAATACAATAGCAGTTGAATTCTGAAGAGGATAGGTGAAGAAATACTAGATCTAGAACAGAGTTAGCATTGTGATCATTATCAGAAAATCTAGTAGAAACATTTTTGAGGGGTTTAGAAATGTCTAAAGAAAAAGAGTCTGTAATATCAAAAAGAGAATTGCTATGACTAGAATGAAATAGAAAATTGGGATCCCAAATACTATCCCTAATATTAAAGTCACCTGTCATGATGATGACATTGTAAATATTGGACTCAGTATCCTTTAGATACTTTAAGGCTGACTGAGAAGAGTCTGAATAGACATTAATCATGAAGTAAATAGAACTCTGGTTTGAAAATGAAATATAGGAAATATCTTTATAGTTTAAAATATTATTTCACAAAGAAAAATATAAACATGAAATGTGAATATTGATGTAAGTTACAACTCTTGGGGAGTCAGACTGATTGGTGGGAGGTCTGGCGAAAGTAAGCCAGTTGGGGTGGTGAGAAATGCCAACAAGACTCTTTTCTTTGTAATTATTAGAGCTGGGGATAGAGCAGATAATTGACCATGGAGGTTCTTGAATGAATATGATGTTGTATGAGACCTGAGTCTCTAGAATTATATTGACAATTAATTTGTTTTTCCTAACATTTTAGGAGAAAAATTTTAGGACATCACAATTCATTACGTAGTGTCATTCATGGCTAAACGAATTGAGTTAGATCTGTTTTCATAGATTTCTTGATATTTATTAATGTGCTATTCATGATGAAACCTATGCCTCCAAAATGGATATAAGTTGGAGTCCACTTGATGATCTCCACAACAATTGGAGCACTTGAATGTATGTGGACATGGTTCGTCTTTTTTTATCTTGAGATAGGAGGAATTAGTCTTCTCATTCACTTTGCAGCACCATCTGAATTGGCGGTAGTTTTCAGTCTTGTGAGAGCCATTACACTTAATGCACTTGGAGCCCTGGATGTGGCAGGACATAGTTGCATGCCCCTATCGCCAACATTTCTTGCATTGAGGGACACCAGGATTCATATTGGTTCCTCAAATGGTTGCGATAAACTTCCCTATATTGAAACACCTGTTAATAAGACTTTTAGCCTTACTACCGCTCTGAACATCCCAAATGTCAATCCAAATGATCAACATATCAGACTTTGGTGACACTTTGATGACACATGGTTTTGATGCAAGAACAACATTGTCGAAGATTTGATTTTGTTTGATGATACATTTAACATCATTTGGTATAAGACATTCTTTCAAATTGTCATGAGAGAAGTAAAGAATATCTATAATTTTCAAATAGGACTTTGATTGGGGTAGTCGAAGTGCATCTATGTTGATAGTATCAATGTCATCAATTTTCTTGACATAATTTTTGATAATGTAAAGGTCCAATTGAAGTACAACCTTGTTTGTGATAACAGTGACACTTGACATATCCAGATGAATGAAGTTGACTAAAACCTCAGATTTAGCATTCCTTAAAGACCAGTTAATATTGGAGACATAAAGTAAGCTATTTTTCATGAATTTGTTGATGTTGTTGTTACTCATTGGAATGATGACCTATTTTCTAGAGGGGCCTTTGGTGGTCATTTGAATGTGCAGCTTAGGTTTTGGAGAGCCATTGATGATTTTATGGATCTGATTGATTTTTTGAGCATTTAAGATGGAGAAGATATCCTTGATTTTGATAACTTTGGTGGTATTGTTCACCTGTTTAAATGCATGTGCATAGGATTGTTTAGAAACCTGTGCATATGATTTGTTGACCATGCTGAAACTATTGATGGATTTGATGTTCTTAAAGTACTTGGAAATCTTGTTGACCTTCTTATGTGACTTGGCCAGAATCAGGGGTGGCATTTTTTCAATGCTAGCTAGGGTGGGCTTGTCTGTTATTTTATTGATATAGCTTAGTGACAGGATAATCCTGGGAGTTAGTTTATCCAAAAAATTTTCCCTAAGAGATTTATTATTTTTATCAGCTATTAATGAGTCCCATTTAGATTGATAGACCAAAGAGATAAAGTTTCAAATTGTCTCTCCAATATCTTTGAAATCTTCCAAATCATTAGATTTGGCTGGATCAACCTGTTTATTACCAATATATTTAGACATGAAGAAAAGCAAATCTTTAATGTTCTTGGTGTCCAAGGCTAAATGTACCATAGAGCTATGAAGAGAAATTGGGTAGAAGCTGCCATCCCAAAGATCAGGTTCCATTGGAGCATTAGGATCATATGGTAAGGGAACATTGATGACTGCATCATCACCATGAGGGGGAGTCGTGTAGGGGAGTTCATTGGAAACACATTGTTGGGTCATGGTAGCCATGTTGTTGTTAATGTCAACTGCCTTGCTAATCCAAATGGCTTTCTTCTGGGTCATTTCATATGACAGAGCAGGAGAAACATTGTCTATGTCGATGTCATGAATCATAGCATTGTTGTGTTCCATTTTCTCATGGTAAGCAACTGAAGATATAGTGGAAGACATCAACAAATTTCTAGAAACCTGTGATTTAGGAGAGAGAGTTCTACTTTTCACCTCTTTGAAATTGTCAGGAGAAGTTTCTGAAAAAATATGATCCATCCTTGTGTAATTTGATGAAAACACAGTTGGTGATTGAGAGTCTTGTTGTGAATGTGTATTTGAAGAAAAGAAAACTGATTTATTCCCAAAGTCTCTTATGGATGCTACCATACATGATGGTGGTACAAGAGAAAAAAAGGAAGTGGTCAAGTGTTGCTTTAGTCCACTTAATTAACTAGGATAGACAAAATTTGTAGAAATAAATTGGAATTGAAGTCTTTCACAAATATGAAAATGATCAGTTGAAACATTTTCAGAAAATTTATATAACAATTTTCAGATGTTTCTATGAAATATGGTTTGGTCTAAAAATAGATAAATTGTTACATTTGTTGATAGTGCTCTTGAACTCTTTCTTAGAGAAAGACAGCCATTCTATGATAAGTTTTAATGGAATTTTATCTAACAGGCTGAAATTAATTTGATGGTTTTGTGCCAAGTTGAATATTTAGTATAATATCTGCCATAGATCATTAATTTTGATGTAAGAATATCCATTATATATTATAATGCTTCAATTGCTGATATTTTACACTTTTTGACCCAATTTATAAGATCTTAAGGTCTTTAGTTTTTCAACATGATTTCTTGAATTTTGTCATCAAAAAATAAGTGTTTGGTCTTTTTAATAACTTCTTTGAAAATCTTCCAATTCTCAATCATCTTGGAAGATCTGTATCTGGTCAGTTTATCATGACACTTCTCATTCCATCATACTTTAGACTGTTTAGTGATATTGATATATTGTGAAAATTTATACCAAGTAAATTCTAAAATTCTTATATACTTCTAAATAATAAATTTAAGAAATTATTTGTCTGGTATACTTGAAGTGTTAATCTTAGATGAATTCTTCTATATCAGAGATATCAATAATTAAAGGGGCATAGTCTAAAAGATGTTGGATTTCAGGTAAAATATAATGATTGTTAATTTCAACTGAATTTGGATGAAGAAAAATAAGGTTGATAACCAAATTTGAGTCATTAGGGCTATTAGCATAGTGAGTAGGAACATAATGAATAGGAGAAGATAATTTAAGTTTAAAAGAATTAGCAATTTCTAAAAGAGAATCACTATAAGTTGAGTGGAACAGATAAGAAGAATTTTATTCTCTATCTCTGATGTTGAAGTTTCCAGCTATAATAAGGATATTATAGAGATTAGCCTCAGTATTCTTGAGATACTTTAAAGTTGCTTAATTATCATTCAAGTATACATTGATTATAAAGAAAATATTATCATTATTAAAGAAAGATAAATAACTAATATTCCTATAATCAAAAATGTTCTTTCTGAGAGAAAAACACATATAAGTAAGTCAAACATTAATATACATCAGTACTCTTGGATGTTCATGATTATTAACTGATAGTCTAAAAAAATTTAACTAGTTTGAATAATTTAGAGTATCTACAACTTTGTTTTCTTTTTTATTAGAAAAACTTGGAATGGTTTGAATAAAAGACTATAAAGGTTCTTAAATGAAAAGAATATTGAAATATTTTTTGTTTTTTAGAATAATATCAGTGAAAATTTTGTTTTTATAAACATTCTGTAAAAATAAGCAAAGATTTTTCAAAATCATAAACTCATCTTCTTGGAGCTCTTAAGACTTCTTATTATGCCAATCACAGTTAAATTGGTATTTCCAAAAAAGACAGTTGTAGCTATCTGATTGATACTTAACTTGAAGTTGGCTTTGCAGTACCAGACTATATCATGATGGTGCTCAAGTTTATAAGATTCATTGCACTTTAGACATTTAAAACTATTGATGTGACATGCAAAAGTGATATGTTCCCACTTCTAGCAATTCTTGTACTGGAAAACCTCTGGATTTATATTGATACTATGAATAATGGTAATGTGGCTCCCTATATTAAAGGATCTGTTAATGAGCATCTTAGCATTAGATCTACCTTAAGAGTCCCATATGTCCACCTATATGATTGTTATGATGTATATAAGAACTAATATTTTTCTTGATTTTCTTTTTCCTTTTATTGACAATGAAGAGGCATGTGACTGCAATCACATGACATATCACATGATGTGAGGTCATAGGCCTAGAGCAGACTAGAAAAATGATGTCAAGAAGCATGTTAACAATATGTTTATCTCATAGTATATATATGGTACACTTATGAATGATGCATGAACTTTAGAGCAAAATAAATTAATGTTAGCACAGATCACATGTAAATTATATAAATAGGATAGCAATATAGTGGGAACTCCTTGTCAAGTTCTCTTGTAATCCCCACATTGATAGCCTACTAAGAGCTTTATTGCTTTGTGTGATTATTGAACTTTGTGTCTAGTGGTTGCCACAACAATGATGGCCATATTAGACTTGGGAGATATTTTGATGACTTGAGACTGAGAGAAAAGAGTAATATTATTAAAGATATGAAATATTTTGAAAATATTCTCTACAACCTCAGCAGAGATAGAAAAATCCATGTTTTCAATAAAGTAAGGAATGTCTAAGATCTTTAAGTAAGATTTTGACTGAGAAAGCCTTGAGCTTTTAAACTCAATATTGGTAATATATTTCTCAATAACATTGAGATTAGATAAAAACACAACTTTGTTAGATGTGATCAGAAGATTCTTGTTATCCTGACAAATGAAGTTGATAAAACATTTAGATTTAACTCCTCTTAAAAGTTGGTTTATCATGGTTATTAGTGTTCACCATAATCCTTTCAGCATTGCTCATTGACATAGGAATGATAACTTGTTTTCTAGATGGACTTTTCATCATTATATTGATTTTGGGCCTATTCTTCTTACCCTTATTGTTAATTACTTTCTGAACCTCTGCAATTTTGTTGACAGAAAGATTTGGGAATACTTCTTTGATTTTTACAATATCATTTAAGTTACACTTAGATGCCTAAGCATATAATGGCTTTGAGTTGACTTTGTTTCTGATTGATTGTATCTTTGACTTAGCCAATATCTCTTTGCTTAGCCTCAGCAGGATAGGGAAAGAGTCTTTCAAGACCTCAATAGATTTATTCTTGTTGAGAATTAGCTTTAAGATAGGATTTGGATACTTATTGAATTGTAATGAGAGACATTGGCAGAAAGAATGATTTTTTTCATCTGTAATTAGTTTCAGTCTAATTTATAAATAGCATTGATTAAATGCCAAGTAGGTGGTCTTATTTCAGAGATGTAAAAAAAATCTTTTATTTTTCTATCACTTAGATTATATTATCCAATAAATATAGCAATTATATTTAGGGAACATGAAATGTTTTAAACATCACCTTAAAAGTATGTATTAACTCTAAATAGAGATATTGAAGTGAAGTTTCTATTTCATAACTTAGGGCCTACTAATTAATTCTCCTAATAAGGGATGGCAGATAATTTCAACTCTAGAATAGGACTTGTGTTAAGCACATTATCACCTTGAGATATGAGCATGCTTGAACCAGTAGACTCTATAGTCTTTGGTACTACTATAGTGTATAACAGAGCAGAAACTTATGACTTTCCAATCTCAACTTGTTCAGCCTATAATATCTTTTGATTATTAGACTGTAAGCATTCAGTATAATTTATTGAGAACATATTTCTTGGTTGGGTGGAATTGTGATTGTGAGAGGCAGAATAACCTCTGGGAGCAGAAATATTGAACTCAAAATTCATGTCCATATTGACAATAGACTTGGAGGACTTGATAATTGGGTTTGGGTGGTTGTTTAGAGTATTACATATAGTATGAAACAATACATTTGCTAGTTATCTTATAAGCACTACCATACAAGATGGTGGTATAAGAGAAAGAAGTGATGACTACTCTATATAGTATACTTAGTATATAAACTAGTAGTTTACACTGTAAAGCCTCATCCTAAAAATCAACTAAAGCTATTACCAACTTTCAGTGTTAGTAATAACATACTTTTTATCTTCTAGTGGACTTGATTACCTATTACATCTAAGTATGTCTTTCAGAATATATAACTAGTATAACTTGTAGAGATATAGTCTATGAGCTGAAGTCAAAGGTTGTTTTGACTTCTGCATTCTATATATTCAAATAATAATAATGTATAAATGTTAAAAGTGATTCACACTTACTAAGATTATCTGTAAGTAGTATGAAAGACAGATCAGGTCAGATATAACAGATAAGAAGGCTATTTCAGAAATAATGTTGTTTGATAATCTATTAAACAGTTTTAGTTCCACAAACATTATTAGAATAGTCAGAATGTTGCATTTCTGTGTGAATGTAATGTTAACAAAACAGTAGGTGAAGCCTAAGTTAACCAAGGCATGAAAAGCCAGGTTTTGAATATAGTCTAGTTTGTAAACTAATAAAAATATGAGTATCAAGATAAGTGAGTTTAGATTAGAGAAGATAGCAATATTGAGATGGATTGGACTCTTTGCACAGATAAGATCAATGCAGCCTATAATCTATACAAAAGTTGTGAAGCTGCATTTTAGTTTTCTAACTGTATAATCAGTGTAACTTTTAGTATAGAAGAAGTAGCCTTTAGTATAGAAGGGGTAGCTTCTATACATCTAGCCTGGAGTCTGGTATTACTTGAAGGGTTATGTAAACATGTTTTGACTTAGTGGCTCCTTTAGTATAAACACAAGTTGTTGTTCTAGAGATTCGTGGGTTTTTTGCCCAAGTTTGTTTTTATTAGGAGGACAGATATTCAAGTTGAAGAGATAAATATGGAGTTTTAGGTATGATTGCATTTCCTTTTCTTTTTCTAATAATAGTTGTCAATAGTTATGGCTAGAAAGTACATTAATTAGAAAGAGATAGGTTATCTATATAGAATTCTGGATTTAGTTTGGAAGCCCTTGGTAATATCAGTAACACAACATGTTATCTTTCTATTTTAACTAGGATAAATACTCTATAAAGTCAATATTATATGTGACAATTTTTTAATGTAATTCTTCCATAAACAGTATTTAGTTCTGAAGCTAGTCTTAATATATTCCTTGATTTTCTTGATCTAATCCAATCTTGAGCTAGCTCTGTACAACTTTTATTAGATAAATTATTGTAAAGTTTACCTTTGTAACATTTATGCTGAACTGTACTAGGTTTGTATAAAAATGGAGTTGGTATTGGAAAAGAAAGCTGTTGAGTTTTTCTAGATCTATGCTATCAAAGATATCTGGTATCCAGGTCCTTGTTATGGAAGAAGTAGAATTTATTGCTATAGTCAAGTTAACTATAAGTTTTTTGAGAACCTTAGCTAGGAGGTCTGTGTTATGATCTCAAGACCTTAGAGTAGGTCAAGAAAAGAAATCTTGTATAGAGTTTACATAAGAGAACTCAATAGAGAGCTCTGTACAAGATAGTTTACCTTATATACTAAAACCACATGGTCTGTGCTAATTACTTCTAGCCTACTCTAAACAGCCATGTATATGCCTTAAGATCAATATATATTGCACATATTGTATGACATCATCTTTCCAGAACCTTCTATATTCTTTTATATGTCTTATAACTTGTGATTGTCACTGTGACTGTGTCATCTGATGTGACTATGTGATCTTGTCACTCTAACCCTAACCCTAAGTTCTAAAAATAGAAAAATGGAAAATAAATCAAAAGGAAAATAAATCAAGTTCACTGCTTTCATTTTTGACAGTTTGTTAATTGAGAGAGTTGTTAGAACATAGTATTTTCTGAAGATGGCAAGAGATTTTTCTGTTTCTGGTATATTGACCCAGTTAAGATCATTATTAGTTAAAATAATTTCTAAGATATTTGGTATGCTTTTAGACATTCTTTTAGGAGACCAGAAAGTTGAGGTTGATTCTATTAGGTATCTAGAGTATTAGGATGAGATAGTTATATGAGTGAATTGTTTTCTCAGTCAGTGTATAGATAAAAGTCTAAGGAGAAAAATAGAATTACAATGGAAAAACACTATTCTATTGCCAAGACAGAAATTGTATTTGTCTGGAAGAGTTAGATTGTGATGATAGCTATGTAGTCTGATTATACTGTTAAGGACAATTTACTCTTGCTAGGATTATCCATGAGTAGTATGGATAAAATACACTTAGCTTCAATAAAAGATTGTTATATCTAGCTGACTTTGTCACATAGTTATATTTGTTGGAGAAGAGTGTGAAATCTACTTTAGCATAAGTGTAGTATAAACATAAGTTGATAATCAGATTAAGAAAACAGTATATAGTAGACAATATTCCTAAATACAAAACTAGTAACCTAATAATACTTTGCTGCTATATATACTTTAGATTGTCAGATACTATGGGAGATTGTTACGATCAACACCTCCTGGGGACAGCATGGACATGGGTAAAGGGTATGACGATATGATTGGCTATGCCACATGTAGTCTCAGTCAGCGTCTCATGTAGAAGGTGTTGTTACCTTACTTTATCCTTGTGGTCTCCTCATGTCTTAAACCTCATGCATGTCACATTACTGAACTATGGACTCATATAAATAGCATAGATACATTCATGTGTCCTTACGCTTTACCAATTCTATCTCCCCTTATCCTTTCTCAAGTCTTTGCCTTAGTTGCAACCTGAGCTCAAGCTTAAGGTCGTTACATTTGGTAA